>Ga0068712_1000022_pt1 | contig 270029 bp, 223 predicted proteins | sample MTBAKSrepl1MetaG_FD_62987 | JGI IMG/M metagenome (GOLD analysis project Ga0068712, IMG submission 62987) | Enrichment culture microbial communities from Arthur Kill intertidal strait, New Jersey, USA, that are MTBE-degrading - MTBE-AKS1... | ecosystem: Environmental > Aquatic > Marine >... | reverse complement strand
GCCCCTCGTTTCAGCCTACGAATACGAGGCCATCGCAATGCTCGGGACCAACCTGGACGTGGCGGACCCGGACGCTATCGCCCGGCTCAAGTACGCCTGCGACGATTTGGGCATCGACTTGATCGAGATCGGCAGCAGCCTGGGCGTGGCCGCGGAGGCCGGCAAAATGAAGATGGGCGACGCTGAATCGGCCCTTGCCCTCTTGGAGGAAGTGGAAAAAGGGACCGAGTTGGGGCGCATCCTGGCCGACGGGGTGGTGAGCACGGCCAAGGCGTTGCACATCGACCGGGTGCCCGCTTTCAGGGGCCAGGCCATTCCCGGTCACGATCCCCGGGGCGCCAAGGGCATCGGGGTCACCTACGCCACGAGCCCCATGGGGGCGGACCATACCGCGGGATTGACCTACCGCAATGCCGCCAGCAAGACCGGCCAGATCGACAACTCCCTGCGGTTTCAGGTAAAGGCCGCGGTCTGCGACACCATGGGCTACTGCCTCAACGCCGTTCCCGGGGGGCAGGCATCCCTGAACGGTTTCCTGGCCGACCTTCTTACGGCGCGTTTCGGTGAGGCGGTGTCGGAAGAGGACATCACCGAGATGGGCAAGCAGACCCTGCTCGATCAGAAACGGTTCAACGACGGCGCCGAGTTCAGCAAGGTGCACGAACGGGTCCCGGCCTTCGTCCGCACGGAGAGCCTCGATCCGGTGGGCCAGACCTTCGACGTGGACGACAACGAGCTGGAGACCTTCTGGGGCAAGGTGGGGTCGTATCGCGAAGGGAAAAAGACCTGGGAAATCCGCTTTCCCACCGTACCCTCCCTGCTGGCGGGGGCCGGCGTCATACAGGCCCTGGGGCAAAGGGCCAAGGCCCTTGGCGTCACCAGGGCGCTTCTCATCGGCGATCCCGTGATGAAGGACCTGGGCCGCACCGATCAGGTCCAGGAGATCCTGGGAAAAAGCGGCATCGCCTCGGTGGTGTTTCACGATGTGGAGCCCGATCCCCCTCTTGAAGAGATAGACAAGGCCGGTAGCCTCTACAAAGAAAACGGGTGCGACGGCGTCATCGCTTTGGGGGGCGGCAGCTCCATTGACGCGGGCAAGGCGGTCATCGTCCGGGTGACCCATTCCGGGGATTTCAGGCAGTACGGGGCCCTGGTGGGGGGGACCGCCAAGATAAAACCGCCTCTGCCCCCACTCATTGCCATCCCCACCACCTCGGGAACGGGCAGCGAGGTGAGCAACGGATCGGTCATAACCGACAAGGGCCGGGAAGTGAAATTCATCGTGGCCCATGAGCTCTTGGTCCCGCGGCTGGGAGTCATCGACCCGGACCTTTGTAAGAGCATGCCCCCCCGCCTGACCGTGGAGACGGGAATGGACGCCCTGGGACACTGTGTCGAGGGCTACTTCGGCCTTACCGCAGCATACCAGCCCTTCTATGAATCCCTGGCGCTTTACGGGGTGAAGCTGGTGGGACGGAGCCTGAGAAAGGCTTACACCGACGGGCAGGACACTCAGGCCCGTCTCGACATGTGCATGGCCGCCCTGCACGGCGGCCTGGCCCTGCAAAAGGGCCTGAGTCTGGCCCACGCGGTCAGTCACGCCATCGGGGCCCATTTTCATGTGCCCCACGGCCTGGGTGTGGGCATCGGTCTCCTATGCTTTGTGCGTGCCAACAAGGAGGCCTGCGCCGAGGGCTTTGGCGATCTGGCCTGGGCCTTGGACCGATCCCACGACCTGGAGGCGGCCCTTCTCAAACTGTGTGGTGATTTGAAACTGTCGTACAAGCTCAAGGACCTGGGTCTTACCGAAGGGGACGTGAAGAAGCTCGCCTTTTTCACCTCCAAGGAGGTGCCCCTTGTGGTGGCCAACCCGGTTCCTCTGACCAACCAACGCATCTTGGAGCTGTTGGAGGGAATTTACGAGTAAGGGCTGATTTCCGCCCAGGTGAAAAGGGTGCGGCCCAGCAGGGCGCGGGAGGCCCTTGCCGCCTGAACCACCGCGCCGTGAAAGACGTTGAACAGGACCATGTCCAGACCGGCCGAGGCGAGCATGGACAGGTAGGCGGTTTCCATCACTTCCTTCTGGTGCGCGCTTGCCGGCCCGGTGGTCAGATTGGAGAGGCCGGCCAAGGTGCGCACCGGCGTGCCCAGCAGTTCGGGCAGGCGCCGGAGCACCGAGAGGACGGCAAGGTTGTGGCGGATGCCGTCTTGCCACGACAGCGGGGCCACAACCGGGTCGATGATCAGCCGGGCCGTATCGGTCCCCGACCCTGTGAAGGCGCCGCAGAGGGAAACGGCCACCTGCATCATCTCGTCCTCGTCCATGGGCAGGCGATGGTCGGGGTGCAGGAGGTAGCCGACGATGTCGGTGTCGTGCTGCCTTGCCAGGGGCAGGATGTGGGCAAGCTTTGCGGGCTCCAGCGAGAACCCGTTGACGATGGCCGGATTGCGGCAAACCGCCAGGCCCGCGCCCAGGGCCGCGGGGTTCGTGGTGTCCAGAAGCAGGGGAACGGAAGTGACGGACTGCACCGTTTCCACCAGGAACGCAAAACGCTCTTCCGGCTCCCGGGTCAGGGGGCCCGCGTTGAGATCAAAGGCCTGGGCACCTGCCCCGAGGCATCGCCGTACAAGCTGGCGGATGGGCTCGGGATCGCCGCGCTCCAATGCCTGTGCTATGCAGGGTTTGAGGATGTTCAGGTTGTCGGCAACGAGTAGCATGCCCGAACCTAATACGGCAGCGGGCACGGTGCAAGCAACAATCCAAGTATGGGAACCACGAAGGCGATTACGACAACGACAACGATTATTCGGGTTGCTTGCTGCCAAAATGGATAAGATTCACAGTTGGTCGGCGCATAGAACAAATTCACCCTGGGTACTTTCTATTGACCCCTTCGGTGTCAATGGTGTACAAGTCTCTGTCATTTCATGCATTTTCAGTCGCTCCTCCTGTGCAGGGCTGGCCATGGGGCGCGAAGAACGTCAGGGAGGTGGTCCATGAAAAGACTGTGCGGTCTGGCCGCGTGCATCGTCATCACGGCGATTTGCGTCCACCCGGCGTCCGGGCAGGATAGCTTTCGATCCTTTGTGGGTCCGGTGACGGTAGGCCCGGTGGCGCAGACGGACCCCCTCGAGGTCCCCTACATAACCTGGGGCGGGGACATGGCCACCTTCTATGCCAATGGGGGGTTGACAACCCGGCCGGGCACCCTCTTCGCCAGCCGGGGCTTGAGCCTGAAGCTCGTTGCGGGAGACGATTTCATCGGGCAGGTGCGCCGGTATCTCGAGGGCAAGAGCCCCTTGCTGCGGGGCACCTTTCGGATGATGGGGATGGCCTCGGAGGTGATCGGTTCCGATCCGCGCACCAAGGGCGTTGTGATCATGCAGATGACCTGGTCGGCCGGTGACCATATGGTTGCCCGGAAAGAGGTGCGCCAGATCAAGGACCTGAAGGCCAAGACCGTGGTCTTGCAGAGAGGCGGTCCCCATGTGGGCATGTTGGACGACATTCTGCGCACCGCCGGACTGAGGTGGGAGGACATCACCGTCGTCTGGGCCGATGATCTTTCCGGCACGCCGAAAAGCCCGGCAGAGATCTTTCGCAGGGACGAAAAGATCGATGCCTGTTTCGTCATCACGCCGGACATGATCGGGCTGTGCGGGGGCTTGCAGAACACGGGCAGCGGGGCCGAGGGAACGGTCAACGGCGCCCGTGTGCTGGTTTCCACAGCGGAGCTCTCCCGTTCCATCGCCGATGTCTACGTTTGTCGCAAGGATTTTTTCGACGCCAACAAGGAATGGGTCACCCGCTTCGTGGCCGGGTACTTCAAGGCCTGTGAGGAGGTCGTGGATCTGAAGAACGCTTACGAAACCAAGGGGTCTGCCAAGTACATGGAACTGCTGCAACTGGCCCAGGACATTTACGGCAGGCAGGTCCTTCCCACCCTTGAAGAAGATGCCCACGGTCTGCTTTTGGACTGCGTCTTCGTGGGATACCCCGGCAATCTGTCTTTCTTCACGGACAAGAAGAACCTTCACGGTTTCGAGGCCTTCCAGAAATCCGCCCTCGACCTGGCCGTGGAAAGGGGCTATGCGACTGTCCGTTCGGCCTTGCTTCCTTCGGGCCTCGATTACGAGGCAGCGGTTTTCAAGGACTATCTCAGCAAGACCCAGGTAACGACCGGGGAGCGATTCAGGGCAGAAGCCGTCAAGAGGGAGATCGAGGAGCTGAGCGCCGGCGGGACCCTGGACGACCGGACCATTCTGTCTTTCACCATCGGGTTCGAACCGAACCAGACGGAATTCAGCTCCGAGCAGTATGGCGTGGAATACCAGCGGGTTGTGGAGATGGCCGACAGGTTCGCCAACGCCGTAGTGGCCGTCCGGGGCCATTCAGACCCCACCAAGACCCTGCTGGATCTGGTGAAAGCCGGGCTTAGAAAGAACATCCTGAAACGCAGCGGGTCTTCGGGCGATTACACGTACTATTTCAACGGCCGCCCCCTGGAGCTTGCCGACACCGCCGAAATAGCAAAGCTCATAGAGGCCGGGGCCTTCGACGGTGTGCCCGAGCACAACCCGAGGCAGACCATGCAGGCGGCCCTGAACCTTTCACGGAAAAGGGCCGAAACGGTCCGGGATTCGATCATCGCCTTTGCGCAGAAGAAGGGGGTGCGCTTCGATCCCAGCCAGGTCCAGGCCGTAGGGGTGGGCATACGGGAGCCCTTCGTCGCCAAGCCCCGAAACATGGAGGAGGCCCGGCAGAACATGCAGGTGGAGTTTCGTCTTCTGCGGGTCACCGCAGAGGCGAGCACCCGATCCGATTTCGATTTTTGAGGGGCGGGGTGTATGGACGGTCCCGGTGGCATCTCGGCAAGCGCCGCAGATTGAGAAACCCTCGGCCATGATGATCGTTACGGCCGCGGGGGTCTTTTTTCCGGCGGCCGGAGCGTTGCTCAACGCCGAGCGCGCATGGGCGGAGCCCTGCCAGAATTGAGTTTTTCGTAGGGTGGGCATCGCCCACGGGCGTGAATGGGGCGGCCATGGTGGGCCATCGTCCTGCCCCCGGTCGTCGAACGAACCGTCGTTTTGGGGCTTCCCTGAGCCTGCCCCGTACTTGGGTTACGGGGCAATCCAGGGCGTGCCGTGGACCGGGAGCCAGGGGCTACAGGGCTCACGGGCCCCGGTGCAAGGGTTCACCGGCGTGACACAGAAAGGGTGTCCCGGACCGATTTGCGAAGCCGACCGGGACTTGGGAGGCGCACATGATACGGACAACAGTACCGGGGATGCTGACGGCGGCTTTCTTTCTCCTGGGATGGGCGGCCTGGGCGCCGGCCGCTGAGATGGACCGGAACAACGTGGTCATCGTGCTGGATGCCTCCGGTTCCATGGGCGACACCATGCGAGGAACCCTCACCGTGAGGATGGACGCCGCCAAGGAGGCTCTCAAGCAGGTGCTCCGACAGGTGCCCGAGGACACCAATATCGGGCTTCTCGTGTTCGGCTCCGCTCAGGGGCGTACCGGCTGGATATACCCGCTGGGTCCTCGCGACGACGAGGTGCTCGCCCGGGCCATAGATCTTCCCGTGCCACGGGGAGGCACTCCCCTGGGAAGATTCATCCGGCTGGCGGCGAACCGCCTGCTCGAACAACGCAGGGAGCAGTCAGGGTACGGCACCTATCGTTTGCTGGTGGTGACCGACGGGGAGGCCGGCGACCCCGACCTTGTGGAGCAGTACGTTCCTGAGGTGATCGCCAGGGGAATCACCTTGGACGTGATCGGTGTGGACATGGCCACCACGCACACACTCGCCACCCGGGCGCATTCCTACCGCAGGGCCGACGATCCCGAGTCCTTGAAACAGGCCGTGGCCGAAGTGTTTGCCGAGGTGAGCGGACAGCAGAGCGATGCGGTGGGCCGGGAGGCCTTCGGCGTTCTCGCGGGGATCCCCGATGAGCTGGCCGCCGCCATGGTCAAGAGTCTGTCGAGCACCGGCAACCAGCCCATCGGACTGGAAAGCGGCGGGGGTTTGGACGAAGCTGCCAAACCGTCCCCATCGCAGCAACCAACCCCTTCGGCTGCGCCGAGTACCCAGACGGGCCCACCCGCAGGGTCCGGCAATTGGCCCACGGGCTACATCCTGATCGTGGCGGCCATCGTTGTGCTGCTGCTTTTACCGCGCGTGCGGCGCGACGCCAAGGTCTCCGGCAAGAAGGGGAGGCGGAGCCATGGGCGATAGAAATCCAAAGGGGATACTCTTCGCCGCAGTCCTCTGGGTGGTGATCCTGGGCATCCTCGCCGTGGCCGCCAAGGTTTTCGTGTTGCCCCACTTCAGAGAAACCCTGGAGCGGGAAACCGGTTCCGAGAGCAGGTACAAGCACGAGATCGCCCTCGCCGCGGACTCCTTTTCCGGCTACTGTATCCTGCGGTCCCCCGCCTTGCACAGCGACCTGAGGCAGCAGGGGATCAAGCTGGATGTGCGAGACGACAACGCGGACTACCAGGCCCGGATGAAGGCCCTGCTGGAAGGAAAGGTCCAGATGGCCGTCTTCACCATCGACTCCTTTCTGTCCGCAGGCAGTCGCCTGGGCAGGTACCCGGCATCCATCGTGATGCTCCTGGACGAAACGAGCGGGGCCGACGCCATTGTCTCTTACGGGGGGGCCGTGGCCAACATCCAGGATCTCGACGATCCCGAGGCAAGGCTCGTACTGACCCCCGATTCGCCCAGCGAGTTTTTGGCCCGCACCGTCATCGCACACTTCAGCTTGCCGCAACTCCCCCCGCAATGGTGGGTCGAGGCAAAGGGTGCCGAGGAGGTGTACCGGAGGTTCATCACGGCGGACAGGACCAGCAAGAGGGCCTATGTGCTCTGGGAGCCTTATGTTTCGAAAGTCCTGGAAACCGAAGGGGCGAAGCTGCTTCTCGACAGCTCCAAGCTCAAGGGGTACATCGTGGATGTGCTGGTGGCCGAGCGCAATTTTCTCGCACAGGAGCCGGCGCTGGTCCGGGCCGTGGTCGAATCGTACTTTCGCGCCGCTTACGCTTACAACGGCAAACCCGGGGGGATGGCGGCTCTCGTGAGAGAGGACACCGGTGCCGGGGGGTCCGAAAGACTCTCTGAAGCCATGGCCGAGAAACTGGTCCGCGGTATCGAGTGGAAGAACACTCTTGAGAACTACGCCGCCTTCGGGCTCCTGCCCAAAGAGCAGGCACAGGGCTCCGTCCACCTGGAGGACATCATATCCAACATAACCAGGGTGTTGATAAAGACAGGGGCACTTGCCGCCGATCCGCTGGACGGAAAGGCCCACACCATTTTCCATGACAAGATCCTGAAGGAAATGCAGGTTGCCCGGTACCATCCGGGCAAGAAGGTCAACGTCTTGGAAGGGGTAGGATTAGGGACGACCGACCTGGAACGGGTGAGGCCTCGGGAGGAACTGCGGCCCCTGACGCAGGACCAGTGGAATGTCCTGGTGCCGGTGGGTCGCCTGCGGTTCGAGCCCATCCGCTTCGCCCGGGGCACGGCCCGCATCAACGTGCAGAGCGAGCGGAGCCTGGACGAACTGGCCCGGAGCCTCCAGGCCTGGCCCCACTACTACCTCCGTGTGGTGGGAAATGCCCGGGCAGAAGGGGACGAGGCGGCCAATATGCAGCTTGCCGAGCATCGCGCCCGGGCCGCTGCGGACCATCTCCTCTCCCGGGGAATACCCCCAAGCCGGGTCCGGGTCACGGCGGCTCCCCCGGCCATAAGGGACGCATCCGCCCAGTCCGTGGTCTTCGAACTGCTGCAGATGCCGTATTGAGGCAGACTGTGAGAAGAGCGTGTCCGGAAAGTTCAGGTGTCAGGGTGGAGCGGGACCGCACGCATACGGAAAGCATGGGCAAAGATGAAACCGGCCCCGAGACGGGCTCCACCCCAATCCCTTGATCCTGGCTCCCATAGAGTCCGAAAACGTCAGGCGCATGGCTCCGTTGTCCCAAGCATCCAACCAACCCCGCATGCCGGTCCTCGACCGTTCCGCATTCAGGAAAAAACTCGCCCTCAAAGTGTTTTCCAGCCCAGCCACCCTCTTTCCCATTGTCGCGGGCATCACCGATTTCCTGGCGCTCTGGGTTTTCGGCAGCAAGTCGGGATGGTGGCTTTTCGCGGGCATGGCGGCGGTGTTGGGGGGGCTGGGGATCTTTTTCACTCGTCTGCTTCTCGACGACACGGCATCGAAAAAGACCGTCGAGGCCCTGGAACAGGAGGCGGGAAAGACGCGGGAGCGGGCACTCGACGAACTGGAGCAAAGGCTCGCCGCGGATGGAGACCCGCGCACGGAAAGCAGTCTCAAGGACCTTCGTACCCTCGCGTCCGTCTTTCGGCAAGGCGGCTCCTGGACCGCCAGCCTGGCCTCCCGCTCGGCCTTTGATATCGCACAAGGGGTGGAGCAGCTTTTCGATCGCTGCGTGCACTGCCTCGCAAAGACCCTCGAATTGTGGCGGATCGCGCAGAAGATGTCCGGTTTGGAGGCGCGAGCCGCCATCTTGGAACAAAGGGAGCGCCTGATCGGGGAAGTGGACGAAAGCATACGGCAGCTTGGAAAGATCCTGGCCGGCATTGAAGGGATCGGAACGGGGCAGAGCTCGGGAGATTCGGAACTGGCACGCCTGCGCTCGGAGCTGGACCGGAGCCTGGAGGTGGCCAGGAGGGTCAACCGGCGCATGGAGGATCTGGACCTGGAAATGCACGGGATGTCGCGTGATGAGGAATAGGTCTCGCCCCAGGAGGGTGGGGTCCGCCCGGCGCCCTCCTGTGTTGCCGCCCGGGTCTCGCTTTCTGCCTGCTTCACGTTGAACGAAGCCTTCTCGCATGCTTGGCTCCGCGCCGGAATGGAGGCTTTCGCACGGTGGGCACTGCCCACCAAAAAGACTGATCGGTTCTGGGACCCTCGAATCTCGGGCACTTTTGCCGGTGTGCCATGGCCCAGGAGGACTTCTTCGAGGTCCAAAAGCCCGGGAACTCATCTCGGCGATTTTGGTCGGTTCCGGACACCCCAGCCTTGAGCTGGAGGTTCCCAACACAAGCTCAGGCGTGCCATCGGCATTGCCCTCTTGGAACCAGCCCACTACCTCAGGTGGCCGAGACCCGGAGTACCCATCCACTGGTTTTGTGCATGACCTCAGTGCCAAACTGGCCATAACCCTGAAGGGAACACCTAACACGGGGCGCGATGAGAAGCGTTTAGGGTGATTCCCCCAATGCGGGGCGCTTGCTCCTTGTGGTGGTACCAAAGGCGGTTCGGGTGCCGGCGCCGCTTGTCAAACCCGGCAGCTAAAACTAGAATTGCTGCGCCGAAGCCCGTCTTGACACTGACGGGCCCTTATGCGTAGATAACGGTCGACCACTCCCTTCAAAGTGCAACCAATAGCTCGACACTCGCCAGGGGTGCTTTCAGCCCTCCTTTCCCTTCTGAGAGGGGGGGCGCGGTGCGCGGCCCAAAATCGCGGCTTGGGGATGCGGGAAGTATGGATCATCGTGGTTTTCACGTCCGTGTGGATTAGAAGCTACGCCTGACCCTCAAATTGTTTTGGAAAAGGTATTGCAGTGCAGGTTCACTCATGCATCCAAGCATCTTGCATGCCATGGCGGCGTTTTGGGATCTGCGAAGTCCGGAACATAGGGCCGCTACGGTTTCGAAGGACCTGCGGCCTTGGCTTGAACCGGAATTCACAATTCGCTGACGGACACGGGGGAGAGATGCGACCAACGTGCACTCAATTCGCGTAACCGTTCACGGGTTCGGTCCGAGGACCCTCCAGGGGAATTAATGCGGCGCTCACCCAAGGGCCATTTTTCGCTTGGGTTCCGCGGCTTTTTGAGGTATAGGGCTATCCATGGCGCGAGAACTCAAATACCGAAACCGGCTGATATCCGAGGCAGACGTGCGCTTCATCAGAGAAGTGATAGAGCGTTATCCCGATTATAGCAGGTCTGCCCTTTCACGGGAGATTTGTCGTCAGTGGAACTGGGCCCAGCCCAACGGGCACCTCAAGGACATGCTTTGCCGCGGCCTGTTGCTGCTTTTGGAAAGGCAGGGCCACGTGGTCCTGCCGCCCAGGAAAAGTACTCCTCTCAATCCTTTCTTGCATCGCAAGCCCCCTGAACCCATATCGGTTGACCAAGATCCCGTTGAAACGTCACTCCGGGAGCTCTTTCCAATCCAGATTTCCCAGGTGCGACGTAGCGCCTCAGAAAAACTGTTCAATGCCCTCATTGCCCAATATCATTATCTCGGCTATAGTCAACCCGTAGGAGAACACCTCAAGTATCTGGTCTTTGCCAAGGATAGGCCAATTGCCTGTTTCGCCTTTTCTTCCGCTGCTTACCATCTGGCTTGCAGAGACAGTTTTATCGGATGGGACCGTGATGCTCGAAAGAGAAACATTCATCTGCTGGCTTACAACAGCAGGTTCCTGGTGTTGCCATGGGTGGATGTTCCGAACCTTGCCTCTCACCTAATAAGTAAATTGGCGAAGATCGTTCCCATGGACTGGCAGGGCCTTTATTGTCATCCTGTTTATTGGCTGGAAACCATTGTTGACACTGAGCGGTTTGGGGGGGCCTGTTATCGGGCGGCTAATTGGCTTGCCTTAGGCAAGACCACTGGCAGGGGGCTCAACGATCAAACCCACAGAGCCAATAGATCCATCAAAGAGGTCTACGGCTATCCACTGGTTCGAGATTTCAAAGCAAGGCTGGGGGGCAAATGATGACAGCTGAAGAAGCACTCAAAATTTAATGCTCTGGCCAGAATGCGGTTGTCGAGACCCTATGTGATATGGATGACCAAATCAGGTCCTTAGAACGCGCTGTGGAATCGCAAAAGATAGCGATCGCCAAGCTCTCAAAGGATTCCTCCAATTCGAGCAAGCGCCCCTCCTCCGATGACATCACGAAGGCAAAACAGAGAAGAAAGAAGGGAAAACGTAAGATCGGCGGACAATCGGGCCATCCCAGGCATCAGAGATCTTTGTTTCCCGAAGAAGCCATAGACATCTTCCATTCTCACGCATTGGAAATATGCCCAGTCTGTAACGGCGGCGTAACGGTGCTGGATTTAGAACCGCGCATAACCCAACAGGTTGAGTTGGAAGAGATTGTTACCAGAAAAGAGGAGCATCGCTGTTACGCTGTTTGGTGCCCTAAATGCCAGAAGATCCACCGGACCCCTTTACCACCTGATGTTGCTAAAGAAGCATTCTTCAAGGTGCGTGTCACAGCGGCAGTCGCTTACATGAGCAATGTGTGTCACGCATCTTTCTCGACGATAAGGAAATTTTTCCGAGATATCATCGGGATTAGGGTGTCAAGAGGATACTTGGCGAAAGTAATCCAAAAAGGTGAGTGGGGCATTGGAGAAGCCGTATGAAGAGCTGCTGAATCGCCTGCCACTTGAGACTACGCTAAACGTAGACGAGACCGGCCATAAGGAAAACGGGGACAGGTTTTGGACTTGGGTTTTCAAGGCCGAGCTTTACGTACTATTCAGAATTGACAAGTCCCGGGGTTCAAAGGTCCTGATCGATGTTTTGGGCAAAGAATTCAATGGAGTCTTGGGATGTGACTACTTTTCAGCCTACCGAAAGTTTATGAAGGATTTCAATGTCTCAATACAGTTCTGTATAGCGCACCTCATCCGTGACATAAAGTTTTTGGCAGGGTTGCCGGATACGGAAACAAAAGTTTACGGCCAGAATTTGCTCGATAGGGTCAAAGATCTGTTCAAAGTCATCCATGACCGTGATAATCTGACAGAGGAGGGCTTCAAAGAAAACCTTGAGAAGGCTAAAGAGCGGATCATCACCGTCGCCACTCAACATGTACCAAGCTGCAAGGATGAGACAGGAAAAGAGCTCAAGAGAGAAGCTTGGAATATGGCAAATAGGTTTAAGACACATGGGGAAGCCTATTTTACCTTCATCACAACCCCTGGCATGGAGCCGACTAACAATGCCGCAGAACAGGCCATACGTTTTGTGGTTATCGATCGTCACATAAAGCAAGGTACGCGAAGCATCAAAGGTCGTAATGCCAGCGAGCGAATCTGGACGGTCATAGCCACCTGTGCGTTGCAGGGCCGATCAGCTTTTGAGTTCATCCTCCGGGCGGTAGAAGCCCATTTCAAGGGTCAACCACCACCATCGCTATTACCTGAAACTGCTGACACGAGCTAATCGTTGCGTGCCAGTAACGATCAACGTCGGCTTTGACCTCCCCACTTTTCACGTCTGTCCGTACAGCAGTTGTCGAGAAGGCGGCTGTGCACCCTTTCCTTACGAAGGCAGATTCAGGAGGGACCAAACTGAGCTGAGTCGATAACCAGGTTTGACGACTGGACGTTGAACATCACGTCCCATCCTCTGCCGGTCAGCAGCAACACGGTCGAGTTGGAACAATCGGTAAGCACGCGGCTTTTCGGAGAGGGCTTATTCCGGCCACAAACGCCGACGTCCGTCCTCTGGTCGACGTTGGCACCAGTGCCACCGCACCCGCTTGCGCGACCGGACACACAGGGGTCCGTGAAGGGGGACCGGCGACAGAATCGCAAAAGCGCCGCTGGCTTACCCTTACCCTCATCTCTTCAAAGTCAATGACGGGTGCGGTCGATTCGTCTCTTTTCCATTGATACTTTTTGTCAGCGTCTTGAGGGGCGCATTCTGAGTGGCTCTCCATAGCTCGAAACTCCCCACGGGATCGAATTGAAAACCAAGTAGGTCCAATTTCGTCCTTATCATTTCGAGCGTGAAAAGTTCTACACTGTCTCCATATGTGTGGCCGTCTTAGGAGGTGCCTGTGGGCAGACTGACAGAGACCGTGGCCCAAGATATGATCAAGCCCCTGACCACCATTCAGGCTGGGGGTGTGCATCGGCAAGTAGCAACTGTTGCGCCTGTCTGAGAGCGAAAGGAGTCAGACCAGGTTTTTCTTGCCGGGTTTGAGGTGAGTCACCCACTGAAAAGCAAGTCGAGTAAAAAGAAACTCCTCTCCCCTGAAAATGGACGGCCATTCCCCTTGCATTGTTCCTCGATATGGGTATATGAAACCCAAAATGGTTGCTGAGCGGGTGAGAGGCGGTGTAGACTTTGAGGATTAGGCCGATGTATTTCAAGAAGAATCATTGTAGTGAAAGGATGTTATTATGGCGAGCCCGGATATTAAATGAATATGAATGAGCATTTCATTAGAGCAGATCACAAACAATAATATTTAGATTATCACTTGGGTTCAATTGCATGCTCTATAATAATATGTAAGATTTAAAGTGTGTCGTGTTTATGTTCTATGAACTTAAACGTCACGAATGCTTGGTCGATTACAGATCAAGTGATTTGTTCGGTGAAAGACCCGCTGTTGACAGCAGGACCAAAATATACGAAGAGCTTGGAGTGAAGAGATAAGTCAGGTCTGTTGTTATTTTCGATATTATTGATGAACATAGACAGTTCATAGGGACTAATTGAGTAAATAATGGATGGGCTGTAAACTTCTTTTTGAACTGGGATCAGGCTGTGCAATGGTTGTCTGAGGAATGAGAAGGACATAAGGACGGTCGAGAGGGGTAGGGGTGGGGCGTCCCAATCAGCGCTCGACCGTTGACGGGTTCTTGGACCTTCGACTTTTCTGTTCTTTGCCCGGCAGGGTTGGCTCTGAGGGACTTTTTGCCGGGTCCAGAAACCGGCGAACAACTTTGGGCGATTCTGGCCCTTTTTAGACGGTGGAGGGTAGGGGATGCATAAAGCAATGCGCGCGAGGTGATCGATGGTTTTGAATTCTCAATGGATCAAGGAAGCCTCGGACGTGCTGAAGGCATGGGGCGAGACTATCGCTGTGGCCGAATCGACCACCGGGGGTCTGATTTCGGCACGATTGCTGTCTGTGCCGGGCGCTTCGACCTACTTCATGGGTGGCATCATCATTTATACACGGCTCTCCAGGAAAGTGTTTCTCGACGCATCCGCCGAGAAACTAGCAGGGGTGAAGCCGTTGAGCGAGGAGATGGCAGTGTTTTTCGCCCGGGCAGTGAGGGAGAAACTCGAGGCCACCTGGGGGGTTGCCGAATTGGGGATCGCAGGCCCCGCGGGCTCACCCTATGGGTATGGAGCGGGAAATAGTGTGATCGGGGTTTCCGGCCCCACGGAAGCCGCGGTGAGAATCGATACGGGGCACAATGACCGGGAGCGGAATATGGTGGAATTCACGGACTGCGCCTGCCGCCTTCTGAGAGACGTACTGGTGAAGCAGCGGGGCGAATCGGAGGGGAGCAGCAGGAGCTACGAAACCGCGGGCGGACAGTGCAGGACGGGGGACGTTGTGTTGAGGGAAGCAACAAAGGGGTGTAGTCGGAGAACGTCGTAGGCAGGAAGAAAAGGAGGATGGTTGGTATGCGAAGGAGGGCACGGCTGGAGGCACCGGTTACTCTGCATCATGTGATGATGCGGTGAATCGAGCGCAACGATATCGTTAATGACGATGAGGACCGGGTCAACTTCGTTTGCTAAGTGGGGGACCTCGCGTCGCAGACGAGCACGGACATCTGTGCTTGGGTGCTGATGAGCAACCATGCTCATATTTGGTTCGAAGTGGAGTTCAGGGATTGCCGACGTTCATGCGACGATTGCTGACGGGCTAAGTCATTTCGTTCAATCGCCGGCACAAGCGCTTCGGCCATCTTTTCCAAAACCGGTACAAATCAATTGTGTGCGAAGAAGATACATATTTCAAAGAACTGGTGCGCTACCTTCATTTGAACACGTTGAGATCTGGAATTGTCACTTCCATAGCCGCGCTGGACCGTTATCAATCGTGTGGACATTCAGCGATATTGGGTAACCACGAATCCATTTGGCAGAATAGGGGCTACGTGCTCCAGTGGTTTGGAAAAGGGGAGAGGGCATTCGTCAGGGCCTTACAGGGCGTATGTGGAAAGAGGAGTGCGACAAGGCCGGCGACGGGAGTTGGTGGGACGGGAGCTTGATAAGGTCGTTGGGCGGCTGGTCTGCAGTCAAGGCGCTGCGCCATGCAAGGCTTGCCGAAAAGGGCGATGAGTGGATCGTGGGCAGTGGTGAGTTCGCGTAGGCGCTGCTCAAAGCAGCGGACGACAATATCAGAGGCGAGCTCCCTGTGCAGGAAATGATGGAAGGTGCCTCGCAGAGGATTGTTCAGGCCTTCGAAGCCGAAGGGCGGAAGAAAGACAGTTACGGGCGGGGGGCAGGCGGCCTCGAGTATCGGCCTCACGGTGCCGACTGGCCACTGAGATCACGGGCGAGTTCGGGTTGTCGATGCCGGAAGCGGTTCGGCAACCTGGGGTGTCCACCTCGGCCATTTGCAGGGTTGTTGCGAGCAGCAAGGTATGTCCATTTGGTACCGTTTACCATGTTAAAGAAATGGACCCCCGTATTTGCCATCCTCTTGTTTCTCGCGTGCGGCCGCGCAGCCATGGCGGAGACTTCGGCCTCGGACGCTGAACTCTTCGACCGGGTGGTGCGTGACTTCCAGCGGCTGTGCCCGGAGAACAGCCCCGAAGACAACGCACGTCTTTTCAAGGACAACCCCCGTTATCCAAAGCGCGGTGACAGCAAGGCGCCCGGCGAAGATTGGGTGCGCGATTTGGCATTGAAGAATGCCTACGGCCGTGATGTGACCATTCGTTCAAGCCCCAACCGCTGCCAGTTCCCCATCTTCCCGAATACCTTGCACCTGTTCAACGATCTGCGCCATCGGATCGAAGCACTGGGCGTTACCGCCTCTGGAACCTTCCGACAGGAGGTCTTAGCGGAGGGCATCGTCTATCGCACCCCCCAATGGGACAGCGAAACCCACATCCAGGAACTGCGCGTCTATCGGTGGCCGAAGGGAGAGCTGAAGGACGTTGTGGTCGGTTTCTACCGCGTCAAGCGCACCGACGAAGCGCCCACCGCGGACAAGGCGGCCTCGGACAAGAAGGCCCTCCAGGCCCTTGTGAAAGCGACGAAGTTCTACAATCTCTTTTTCGAAAACGCGACCAGGGGACGCGTCGAGGTCGCCGTGCGTTACCGGGATACCGAAGATCAATGGCACACCAAGGGCTGGGTCGTGCTCGAACCGGGCGTCGGGGAGCGAATCGTCGCCACCAAGAACGCCGTGGTCTATGTCCATGCGCGCCAATCGGGCGGGAGTTGGGATTGGGGCGGCCGAGGCGACCTCAGTGGCGAGTGCAAAAAATACTGGGTAAACGGCGAGCTCTTGAGGATCCCGACCGGTTGGCAAATCGAGGCATTCGTCGCCGGCGACTAGGGGCCGCTGACAAGTGGGATACCGTCTGCAAAGGGGTAGGGGGAGCCGACACCCGGCGCCCAAACCGGACGACAGCGGTTTCCAATCCTCAGGAACCGCCCGTGCCCTTGAAAAACAGGTCGCTCTCCCCGATGGGCAGGCTTTTCGCGCACACTGGGAGCTGTGACGACGCCGCAAGGGTTGTCCGCCCAAGGGATCACAAGGACCCCGTGCAGGCGGATTCGTTGCGGCCTGCGGGATTCGAGTCGGGGGTTTGAAACAGAAAAGGAGGAGGCATGACAGGATACGGCGGTATGGCGCTGCTTTTTCTCTTTGGGGCGGTGGTGGGTGTGGGCGCCGCCTTCACCGGACTGGGGGGCGGATTCCTCATGGTCCCCTTCCTGCTGTTTCTCGGATACACGGCCCAGAAGGCCGTCGGCACCTCCTTTCTGGCCATTGTCGTGATTTCCCTTGCGGCCCTGCTCCTTCACAACAAGCTCGACAATGTGGATTACAGGGCGGGCGCTCTTCTCGGGCTGGGAGGCGTCCTGGGCGCCCCACTCGGGGCCCGCCTTGTGGAACACGTCTCCACCGCCAATTTCAAGAGGATCTTCGCGCTCGTGCTGCTGGGGCTGGCGGCTTACCTTTTCTTCAAGAAATGAGCCGGCCGGCTCCGACCCGGCAACAGGGTCAGGCGCGCTCCCAGGGAGGCAGTTCGTTCATGGGCACGAACCTTGCCTCGTACCGCCATCGGCGGCCGCCTAGACGTCCACGGTGTCGTACCCGATGCCCACCCTGGGCGATCATGCGCAGCCTGGGCAGGTCGGCAATCACCCGCTTCGTGAAAGGCTCGAAAAGGGAGATGACGGCATCGGCCTGGCAGCCTGGCCGATCACGTCATTTTCATTGGGGCAGTGGAACTTCGCATACTCGATCCCCCTGCCCGCCAGGAGCTGGTCCCAATAGGGCACGTCCACCAGTTCCATCGTTGTTTTCACCACCTTCAACCCCATGGCCCATTCTTTTACTTTTCCAGCTTGGTCATGTCGTCCAGGTCTTCCGTGGACACGCTTATCCCCGCCACGGTGAGACCCGCCTCCAGATCCGGAGCGATCACCTTGTCCTCGGTGAGCCTTTGGATCTGCTCCCCGGAAAGCCCCAGAAGCTCTCCGAAGACGTATTCGTTGTGTTGACCGAGAAGGGGGGCCGGCCAGCGCGCTTCCCCCGGGGTCTCCGACATGGTGAAGGGCACGTTTTCGTAAGCGATCCTGCCGATCTCCGGATGATCCATTTCCTTGAAAAAGCCGTATTCTCTCATTTGAGGATCTTTTTCCATCAGGTCCCTGGAGCTTTGCACCATGCCTGCCGCCACGCCTTCGTTCTGGAGGGTCTCCATGACCTCCTCGCGGGTCCGCTGGGCCGTCCACTGCCCGATGAGCCCATCCAAAACATCCGTATTCCGACTCCTTGCCTGTAGGGTGGCGAATCGGGGATCGTCGATCCAGCCGGGATTTCCCGTGGCGCGACAGAAGGACGTCCACTGCCCCTCGGTGAATATGGAGATCACGCACCAGCGGTCCTCCCCCTTGCACGGATAGGCTCCGTGTGGCACGATGCCCCGGTGGGGCAGGCGGTTGCCCGTGGGCTGCGCTGCCCTGCCGTTTACGAAATAGTCGAGCATGCCGGTTCCGTGCAGCAGGCAGTTGCCCTCGAGCTGCGACACGTCGATGTACTGGCCCTTGCCGGTCTTCTTCCTGTGGTGCAGGGCGGACATGAGGGCAAATTGGGCAGGCCATGTTCCCGCATAATCCGAGTAAGACCACCCGAACCCGGCCGGTTCGTGCCCCGGAAAGCTCATGAGGTAGGTGCTTCCCGCTATGGCCTGCAGATTGGGGCCGAAGGCCACGTAGTGCTTGTACGGGCCCGTCTGTCCACAGGGGGCACAACTGACATAGATGATGTCGGGTTTGACCCCGGCCACCTCCTCGTAGCCCAGGCCCAGGCGCTCCATCACCCCCACGGTGAAGTTTTCCACCAGCACGTCGGCCCTTTTTATCAGACCGAAGGCCAGCTCCTTTCCCCGCGGATCGGCCAGGTTGATCACCACAGCGTACTTGCTCCTGTTTATATTGTTGTAGTAGCCGCTCAGGTTCTTTCCCCGCACGTCGTTGCGGAAGGGGATCACGTCTCTGGCGATGTCTCCCGAGGGCCTTTCGATCTTGATGACCTCGGCACCGTGGTCCGCGAGCATCCTGGTCAGACTGGGTCCTGCCAGGACCCAGGTGAAATCGACCACCTTCAGACCTTCCAGGGGGTATTTCCTTTCCATAAGCGATCCTTTCATCGTCGGCTCTCTCCGGCCTCTAGATGATTCCTCCTGTTGCGAGCAAGGCCAGCTCCTGCCTGCTGTATCCCAGTTCCTTCCCGTAGATCTCCAGGTTGTGCTCTCCAACAAGGGGGGCGCGCCTTGTCTCGACCCACGGCGTGCCGTGCATCTTGCAGGAAAAGCCGGGATAGGTGAAAGCCCGCCCCAGCTCCGGGTGCTCCACGGAGGTGAAGAAGTTGCGTGCCTGAAGCTGGGGATCGTTGCAGATGTCCTCCATGGTGTTGATGGGGGCCCAGGGAATATGCATGTTCTGGCACCCTTCGAACAGTTCGGCCTTGGTGTGGGTCCGGGACCACTTGTTCTTGACGGCCACGAAGCGCTTCTCCTCTTCGGGCGTCATGCGTGCGAATATCTTTTCCCGCCATTCGGGGGTCGCCAGGTGCTCGGCCATGCCGTCGGCCTCCATCCAGTCTACGGGCATGATCCCCGGAAAGGTGCAGACCCAGCCGTCCTTGGAGGGGCTGATATGGCCCAGGTCGCTGCCCAGGGGATTGGACCCGTGCCGGGTCCCGCGCCGGGGTTGGACGGCTCCCCAGTAGATGGTCCACAGGTTCGGAAATTCCAAGGTGAAGGCCGCACAGACCTGGATGGGGATGTCTATGTGCTGGCCCCTGCCCGTCATGTCCCTGTGGAACAGGGCGAAGAGCGTGGCGATCGCCCCGTAGCTCGCCCCCGTATGGTATCCCTGCTCGGCGAAGGCCATGAGGGGAGGTGTGTCCGGGTGACCACACGGGTACATGAATCCTCCCATGGCAATATCGACTATGTCCGAGCCCTTGAAGTTTCTGTAAGGTCCCCTCTGACCGAAGTGGGTGATGGATGTCATGATCAGGCCGGGATGGGCCTTGCCGAGGTCGGCGTAGCCGAGCCCCAGACCGTCCAGGTACCCCGGTTCAAAGGTCTCCACCACCACATCTGCCGTTTCGGCCAGCCTGCGGAAGATCTCCTGCCCGTCCGCAGTCTCCAGGTTCAGGGTGATGCTTTTCTTGTTCGTGTTGAAGTGCCACCAGTAGAGGCTCTTTTCCCGGTGGGGCATGTCCTGGTAGAAGGGCCCGTGGTCTCTCATGGGATGCCCCCCGGGGGGCTCGACCTTAATCACTTGCGCTCCGAGTCCGGCCAGTATTTTGCCGCAGTAAACACCCTTTTCGTCGGCAAGATCCAGCACCCGCAAATCGTCCAGAGCCGCCTCCCGCTTTTCCTGCACGCCCATCGTCAGACCTCCTTTCCCCAAAAACCATCACCGGCCGCCCGCCGGGTACCCAATGCCTCGATCATCCCTCCGGCCACATGGTTACCCCCTCACCCCACCCCTTTCCCACAACCGCGGGGAAGTATTCCTTCCCGCACCTATCGGCTACCCATTCGCAATCTTCTTGTCAACAACGTTCTCTGGCAGTGCGGGTCAAGGGCCTTGATCATCGTTCCGACCACGGATGGAATACCGTCTTTCCGGCGGGCGGTGCCCACCCTTCGAAAATTGCAGGATCCTGGCAGGGCAGTAAGCAGTAAGCAGCAAGCAGTAGGCAGTAGGCAGTAGGTTGTGGTCAATGGTCAATGGTCAATAGTCAATTCCTACACGGGAAAGGAATGGTAGGAAGTCCACGCGACCTCCGGAAAGCTATTCTCACCAGCTCAGGCGCCGCCCGGCCGGAACGATGATCAAGGCCAAACCGAGGGTTCCTTCCCTTGGCCAGCATGCGCAGGGCACGGACCACGGGTTCTTGACGCCTTACGGGGGGATGTATATAGTCCCCATATTGCCTTCCACTGTGGAGGGTATCCCCAAAAGGCCTCGGTGCCATATCTTGACACGCAAGGAGTCTTCATGCCCTCTGCCAAGCCCCAGACATTCGGTGAGCTCAAAAAGCACGTTTCCCGCCTTCCCAGCTTACGGGAAGAGATGCGCAGCAACCTCCTGACGAAGCTGCGGAACAGGGAGCGCCTGTTTCCCCAGCTCATAGGATATGACGAGACGGTCCTGCCCGGCCTGGTCAATGCCATACTATGCGGGCACAACATCATACTGCTCGGGGAGAGGGGCCAGGGAAAGAGCAGGATCATCAGGAGCATGGTCGATTTCCTCGACGAAGAGATGCCCGCGGTGGCCGGGTGCCCCATACACGACAACCCGTTCGCGCCCATCTGCACCGAGTGCAAGAAGAGACTCGGTGAAATGGGGGACAACCTTCCTCTCACCTACGTTCCCAGGGGCCGGCGACTCGTCGAAAAGCTCGCCACATCCGACGTGAGCACCGCGGATCTCATCGGAGAGGTGGATCCCATCAAGATAGCCCACGGAAGGACTCTCGACGACGAGGCCGCGATCCATTTCGGTCTGGTCCCCCGCGCCCACCGGAGCATCTTCGCCGTGAACGAGCTGCCCGATCTCGCCGAGAAGATCCAGGTGGCCTTCTTCAACATCATGGAAGAAAACGACTTTCAGATCAAAGGCTTTCCCGTGCGCCTGCCCCTCGACATCTTAATCGTGGCAACGGCCAATCCCGAGGACTACACGAGCAGGGGACGCATCATCACACCCCTGAAAGACCGGTTCGACGTGCAGCTCCGGACCCACTACCCGCTGAACAAGCAGTTCGAAATCCAGATAATGGAACAGGAAACAAGGCACCTCCATGTGGAGGGCGTGCCGATCCACGTCCCCGATTTCATAAAGGAAATCCTTGCCGAAACCACGTTTCAGGCACGCAGGAGCACGGAGATCAGCCAGCATTCGGGGGTGAGCTGCCGCATCTCCATCCGGAGCCACGAGGCCATCATCGGCGGCGCCCTCAGAAGATGCATCGAGCTTGGAGAAAAAAAGGCGGTGCCGAGGATCACCGACATGGAAACCACCTACCCCGCGGTCATCGGCAAACTGGAGCTGGAGTACGAAGTGCCGGACGCCGACATGGAAGAGATCCTGGAAAACCTGACGAAGAGTGCGGTGAAGGTCGTCTTTGACGAGCATTTCAAGCTCGAGCAGCTCGAGTCCATTGTTTCGGCCTTCGAGGAGGGTATGGCCGCGGAGGTTTCGCGATCCATGCCGTCGGAGGATTACATGGACGGCTTCAAGGTCATCCCCGGCATGAAGGAGGCCGTGGGGACCCTGGTGAACCCGGATAGCCCGCCGGAAGCCTCCTCCGCCATAGAATTCATATTGGAGGGGCTGCACCTATCCAACAAGCTCAACCGCGAGGTCGTGGAAAAGGGGTTTGTTTACAAATGAAGTCGATTGTTTACAGCCCATGGGACGGCAGCCAAGAGCCCTTCAGCCTCAAGAGGAAGAAGGAGATCGTGGACAGGTTCATGGAGAACATCTTCAAGGGGATGAGCCCGAACATGTCCCTGGCACAGATGCTCTGGGAAGGGTTCCCCTTGGCGGGGATGGATTTCAGGGTGATGGGCCTCGATGAGATGCTCAAGGAGCTCCAAAAGCAAAAGAAGGAGCTTTTCTCCAAGTACAATCTCGAGAAGGCCTTCGACAAGCCGATGGAAGATCTGCGACGTCTGCTAGACCAAGAGGCCGCCACACGCAGGCAGATGGGAGAACCGGCGTCGCCCTCTTACGAAGAGCTTCCCCCCGGCCTGCTGGAAAAGCTGAAGCAGATGGAGGATTTCGACTTTATCGATAAGGAGAGTGCAGAGACGCTTTCCCACTGGAAGAGCCGTGAAAACGATATCCTTGAGCTTTTCGAATTCTACAGCAAGTACGCCAAGAGCTTCACCGGTGACCAGTACCTCGACTTCGAACAGGCCCTTGAATTGATGCGGCAGATCAAGTCCTTGGAGCAGTTGCAGAAACAGATCATGACCGGTGAATTCAACAAGATCGATCCCGAAACCTTGCGTCGCATGCTTGGAGAGCAGGCTGAGCGGTCTTTCAACATCCTGCTCCAGCTTCCCCAGGTTGTCACGGAAGAGGGCATCGTGGATTTCGGCAAAAAGGGCTTCAGCATGACCCCGAGGGGGATGCGGGCCCTGGCGGAGCTCGCCTTCGGGAAGGTCTACCGGGAAGCCAAGAAGGACAGGCAGGGGCGCCATCTGGGCAATGCACCCCAGACAGGGGAGCTGGAGCCGGATTCCTCACGTCCTTACCAATTCGGAGACCGTTTCGACCTGGATATCCCCAGGACCATTTTGAGCGCCGTCTTGCAGGGACGCGGCAGCGCCGGTCGTCTGGAGCTTTCCCCCGAGGACTTCCACGTGCGCGAGAGAGAGCAGCTCATCACCTCCACCACGGTGGTGCTTCTCGATCTTTCCTGGTCCATGTCATGGGAGGGGCGGTTCGAGGCGGCCAAGAAGGTGGCCCTGGCCCTGGATCATTACTTGCGGACCAGGTTTCCCAAGGACAAGCTCTACACGGTGGGTTTTTCCACGGAGGCCAGGGAGCTTACGGGCCAGCAGCTCGCCCTTGCCGTCTGGGACGCGGGACGGCCGTTCACCAATCTCCAGGGGGGGCTGCGCCTGGCCATGAAGCTCATCAAGCGCAGTGGAAACAGAAACAACCGTGTGATCGTGATCACGGACGGACAGCCAACTGCCTACTATGACGGGGAAGAGCTGCACGTGGAGCTGCCCGACAACATGTTCGGCATAAGCCCCAATGCCTGCAAGGCCACCCTTGCCGAGGTGCGCAAGGTGACCGCCCAGGGCATGCGGATAGAAACCTTCATGCTCGACGACAACCCGGCCTTGGTGGAGTTCACCAGGCAGATCTCCAAGATAAACGGCGGAAGGGCCGTGGTCTGCATCCCCGGAGAGCTCGGAGAGCTGGTGATGGTCGAAGAGATCAAGCGAAGGGGTGGAAAGATATAGCCCCTTACGCTCACTTCCTCTTGAACAGGTCCTGAATCCCCTTCTGCAAAGTGTCCTTGACCGTCTCCTCCACCTGTTTTTTCGGTTCTTCCTGTTGTTGGAGCTGCGGGGACGGCTCCTTGGAGGCGTCCTGCCGATCCGATGATGAAGGTGCGGACTCGCCTGCCTGCTGCCCTCCCTGCAGGATTTTCAGTATCCCGGCTGTCAGATCGGGCTTCACGTTCGGACGATCCAGTGGCCCGCTGATCCTGACAGGTATCGGATAATTGGCCAATTCACGAAAGCTCCTGCCCCCCTGTCCCTCGCAACTTTTCACCAGCACGGCCGTGGCGAGGTAATCCACACTGCGATTGGGAAGGTCCAGCTTGCCGGCCCCTTCCACCCGGAGCAGCGGGGACTGGACCAGCAGGTCGTCGTTGACGCCCACGCCGCTGGTAAAGACCATGGAGCCGTGCATCTCGGAAAACTTGGTACTCTCGGCCGAAGACGTTTCCTCCGCCCCCTGGGCCTTTCGGGTGAGTGTCTGGAGAACCCCGCCCACGATGTCCTCTTTTTTGAGCGACCCGGCCCCCAGGGTCGAGAGTGCCCGGCAGATCTTGCCCAGGATGTCCACTCCTTCGATGGTGCCGTCCTTCAATACAAAGCCCACGTTCCCGTTCAGGGTGCGGCTGATGGCGTCGGCATCGCCGCCCACCCCGGATACCTTCAGCGAGGCGCTGGTCAGCCCCGTGAGAAGGGCTTTGCCCTGAAGGTCTTGCAGAAGCGGCCCCACCTGCACATCCGTCAGCTTCTCGTCAAGTGCAATCCGGGGTTCCGTGCCGCGGGCGTCGATGGCCACGTTTCCGTTGTAAGTCCCGCCGTAAAGACCAGCACTGAGCGGATGCAGGGTTATAAGACCGTCCTTGCCCGTGGCCTGGAGCCGCACGTCCTGGAGCCTTATGCCCGCGACCTTGATTTTTCCAGCGGCCAGCTTTCCGTCCAGGCTCAGGGACCGCAGCGGGCCGGAAGGCAAACCGGTCGCCGCGGCGCCGGGGGTCGCAGGCGGGGGCTTTCGGTCCTTTGGGGGCGGCGGCAGGTACCGGTCCACATCCAGGGCATCGACCCGCAGGTCGAAGGCGTAAGCCGCAGAGGGCTGTGAACGCACAGATAGCGTGCCTTCCAGGCGCGTGTCGTCCAGCCGGACCTTGATGTCTTCCACAGAAAAGGCCTCGGGGGACCCCTTCACGGATCCGGATAGCGCGACTACGGACAGGGCGGCGGGATCCGTGGTCTTGAGGGGCTGTTTCTGCAGGGCGTCCAGCAGGCTGCGTAGGTTGAATGCCGGTGCGCTCAGGTTCGTCGTGAAGGAAGGCTTGCCTGAAAGATCAGAAACCCTTGTGGGAGCCGCCAGGTTCAGGTCGCCCAGTTGCATCTTGAGCCCATCGGCCGTAAGCGTCTGGCGGTTCAGATCCACAACGGTGCCTTCCGCCTGCAGAACCAGTCGGAGCCTGCCACCGACACCGCCCTCCACTCCAAGCTGCTCGACGCGGAGCAGTTTGAAAGGCGCATCGGCCGTAACGGCCCCCTTGAGGGCGACGGTGCTGGGGGCAGCCAGCGCCAAGGCGCCCGAGTCTACCCCGCGGTCTTTGAGCAGGCGATCCAGACGTATCCCGGAAAGCTTTTCGTCGAAGGTCACCTTCGGCTCGGTACCCCGCAGGTCGAGCACCACCGCGCCAGCGTAAGAGCCCTCGTACAACTTCGCAACGGCCGGAGCAACACGCAGCACCCCGTCCTTGGCGCTGCATCCCACCTTGATGCCCGCCATCTTCACCCCCGAGGCGATAAGCTCACCAATCTGCAACCTCCCCTCCAACGAGAGTTTGCGCAGCGTTTCCATGGGGAGGACGGCCGCTTTCGCGGCGCCTGCCACCGGAGCGCCGGCAGCGGCAGGGGCGGCAGCGGGCGCCTTTCCGGCCGGTAGGTAACGGTCCACTTCGATCCGATCCACGGTCACGTCGAACCGGGCCTTGGGAGCCGCAAAACCGTCCACCGACCCGGAACCGGTCAGGCGGGTGTCGTCCAGCCTCGCCGCCAGCCTGTCCACCTTGACGCTGCCCGGGCTCGTCGTGAAGTCAATGGACAGCGCCGCCTCGGAAAGGACCTTGGGGTCCGCTGTGTCGGGCAGGTCCTTGACCAGCCGGGCCAACAGCTCCCGGGGGTGGAAGCGGTCCACCGTGAGGGTGCCCTTAAGACCCTGTCCCTCTGGGGTGCTTCTGGACGCAACCACAGCCTTGGCTTTCATCCCAACCGCTTCCAGCAGCACGGGGTCCACGGAAAAACTCTGGCGGCCCCAGTCTCCCTGTACGCGCGAAGACAGAACCACGGGTAGAGCGCCGCCGGGAAGGGCGCTTCCCGAAACGGTGCCGGAAAGCTTCAACCCGTCCAACAAGAAGGTCTTGGACTCGGTGTCCACGGCTGCAGCGCCGGATGTGGCGGTAGAAAGCTGTACGCTGATTTCTCCCGCCCTGCATTCGGGAACCTGCAACTCCAGGTCCGAAACCGCCACCTTGCCCCCCTTGATGTCGGCACGAACGACCGCGCCCAGGTTCGCGGTGATGCGTTCCTGTTTTCCGGTGAAGGTCACCTTCACCTTGAGACCAGGAACGTCGAAGGTTTGGGCGGCAAGGTCCCCCGCACCCTCCGCCTCCACGAGCGCAGCCGCCGCATAGGGCGCCCCGGTCTCGGTGGCGGCCTCCAGCTTCAATCCGGTTATGCGCACCCGCTGTGCGCCGGTGTCAAGGGCAGCGCCGCCACTGCCCTTGACCTTGACACCACCCCCCGGAAGGGCCTTTCCCCGTATGTCCGCGGTAAAGACAAGGTCTTGGAGCCCGAACGTACCGCCGTCAAGGTCCAGGTCGATTCGGGCAGCGCCCTCGAACCGTCCCGTGAGCCCCATGTCCCCCGTGTCTGCGTCGAAGCCCACCTGCAATTCAACCGGATCCGCCAGCGTGATGGCCGAAGTCTTGAGAAAGAGGTCGCGCACGCCGACCACCTGTCCCGACACCCTGTCATTCCAGTTCAGGGAGGCATCGCGCACATCGATCCCTCCCACGGCCACGGCTCCGGCGGCCAGAGGCGTCTCCTGGGATTTGGCGGCGCCCTTTTCCGAGGTGTCTTTGCCCGTCAGATCCTCCCAGTTGGTATGACCGTCCTTGCCGCGCTCCAGGTTGACGATAAGTCCCTGCACGGTCACCACGTCCGCTTGCACCTGCCGGCGCAAGAGGGGCAAAATTCGTGCACGGACTTCCAGCCGCTCGAGCCGGGCAAAGAAAGGGGCTTCGAAGCCGTCTGCGTTTCCCAGCTCCACGGCCCCGATGCGCACCCCCAGCCAGGGAAAGACCGACAAACTGATGTCCCCCTGGATCCTAATCTTTCGGCCCGTGTGCTCTTCCACAAGGCCTGCGATGCTGTCCTTGTACCGGTTCGGATCGACCACCCGGGGCACGATGAGAGCTGCGGCCACAAGCAGGACAATGCAAACGCCCGCCACGATACCCACTATCTTCAGAACTCTTTTCACTGGTGCCTCCCACGTTTTGAGCGGCCACAGAAACAGATCATCCATCCATATGGGGACCCTTTCCGTCGATCAATAAGGAAAGTATACGGTTTCTTCCTCCTCGGGTCAACCAAAGGACAGAAGAATAATGGTTGACAACCAAAGGCGGCGGGATTAAAAAGCTGCACCTTTCGACTCGGTTTTGGTCATCGTTACCCAGGGCCTGCGAACAAAGGCCTTGGGTTTTTTTTGCTGTCCCCGAAGGTCGCTGGGGGGACTTGCGAGCCAACAACGCGTCCCCGGCTCCCCCTGACAAGGAGAACAATGGCAAGAAGGAGCAAGGAAAAGTCCCTGAAGCGGCAAAAAGAGATCGGTCGCATGCAAAAGGCGAAGGATAAGATGGCCAGGCGACAAGGCAAGAAGGAGAAGCCCGAGGAAACAGAAACAAGTACGATTCCAGATGAGAGTCAGGACTCGCAAGAGAATGAGGATCACGTTTTCACAGGGTCGAGGCGCGAGGAGGGCGAATCGACGTACTGTTCGACCGACCAACCAGGATGCCCGCAGTGATGGGTCGGCACACCGGTGATGGGAAGTGATTCTTGTGCAGGCCCGGACAAGATCCTTCAAGAAATGACCGCCGATAATCCGTCTTCTTGGGGGGGGGGCGCAGCGTCGGTACAACCATAGCTATAATGCGGCGAATTGCGGATGGTTGCGTCCACATCCGATCAGTGATAATTTTATAAGATAACTCGATGGCAACGGGAGAGAAAAGATGAATATTTACGTGGGTAATCTTTCTTTTGATGTCACGGAAGAAGATCTGAAGAACGCGTTTGAAGCTTTCGGAAAAGTCGATTCCTCATCAGTCATCAAAGACAAGTTCAGCGGACAGTCCAGGGGATTCGGATTCGTTGAGATGCCCGACAGGGAGCAGGCCCAGGCTGCGATCAAGGCCATGAACGGGCAGGAGATCAAGGGCCGTGCGCTCAACGTGAACGAGGCTCGCCCCCGTTCGGACGACCGCCGTGGCGGTGGCGGCGGCGGCGGGCAGAGACGCCAGGGAGGCAGACCGCGTTATTGATACGCCTGATGCTCGACCCGCTTTCCTGCGAAATCGCCGCATATCCGGTGCCTGAGCGAAAACTTATTGCGATTTCCCCCTCTTGAAATAAGGGGCCTCATGGAAGATCTTCCTTTGCGATAGGGGGATTTGCAGGGAAACAGCACCTTTTGTTCAGGCACAGGCACTATCCATGAAGCACCCGGCAGGCGAACCCGCGGTGCGGTTAGCTGGGGTGTCACCCCTCATCCTAAGGGTCGTGCGAAGCGAGGCCCGCCCGGGATGTGCCCGCGAAGCACCGTCCACTGATTAGCCAAGGAGGGCGCGGGCCACGATCGTCTTCTGGACTTCGTTGGTTCCGTCGAATATCTGCCCGATCTTGGCATCGCGCATGAAGCGCTCCATGGGGTAGTCCTTCATGTAACCGTACCCTCCGAAGATCTGCACCCCCTGTGTGGTCACCCGCATGGCCATGTCCGAAGCGAAAAACTTGGCCAAGGCGGCGTACTTGGTGGCAAGGGGACTCTCGTTGTCCAGATGGTCCGCGGCACACCATGTGAGCAGCCGGGCCGATTCGAGCTGCGCGGACATTTCGGCCATCATGAACTGCAACGCCTGGAACTCGGCGATGGGCTTGCCGAACTGCACTCTTTTCCTGGAATACTCCACGGCGTGTTCCAGAGCGGCCCTTCCCAAGCCCACGGAGGCCGCCGCGCTGAAAAGACGCGGCTCGTTCATGCCGATCATGGCGATCTTGAATCCTTCCCCTTCCTGGCCCAGAAGCTGGGAAGCGGGGACAACGCATTCCTGGAACAAAAGCTCCCGGGTGGGATTCGAACGGATCCCCATCTTCTTCTCTTTCTTGCCGAAGTGCAGACCCGGCGTGTCCTTCTCGACCAGGATGGAGCTGATGCCCCTGTGGCGTCCTTCCGGGTCGGTCCTGGCCATCACCAGGTACAGGTCGGCTTCCCCCCCGTTGGTGCAGAAAACCTTCTTACCGTTCAAGACGTAAGAGCCCCCTTCCTTCAGGGCGCTGGTCTGCAAGGAGGCCGCGTCGGAGCCTGCGTCGGCTTCGGTCATGGCAAACGCACCCAGGAAGGCCCCGGTCCCCAGCTTCTCGAGGTACCGCTTCTTCTGCTCCGCGGTGCCGAATCTGTGGATGCTGCTCTGGGTAATCATATGGGGAAAAAGGCAGACTGCGGAGGCGCAGCAGCACCGCGCCAGCTCCTCGATGACCATGGCAAAATCCGTGTAGTTGAGAGCGTCTTTGTCCCGGCAACCGGGCCGCAGCAGCGCGGCAAAGCCAAGCTTTCCCATTTTCGTGAAGATCTCCCGGTCGAACAGCTCCTCCTCATCCCGGCGGGCGGCGGTGGGGGCGAGCTCCTCTTCCGCAAACGTGCGGGCCGTTTCCCGCAGCGTCCTCTGCTTCTCGGTGAGGCGAAAATCGGTCATGGCGGTTCCTTTCCGCAGGATGCTGATAAGTCAATTGGTCATTGGCCAATAATCAATTCCTACACGGGACAGCAATGGCAGGAAGTTCACGCGATCTCCAAAGGCCCATTTTCATCATCTCGGTCAGAGTCCCTGCTGCTTGTACCGCTCGGCCAGCCGGAAGTACGATCGAGCTCCCTCCTGGAGCCGGGTCACCTGTTCGGGGCTGAGCCTTCTCTTCACGCGGCCTGGGACCCCGGTCACCAGGGAATACTCGGGAATCCGGGCATCGGCTGGCACCACAGAGCCCGCGGCGATGATGCAAAAGTCCCCCACCTCCGCCCCGTCTAGGAGCACGGCGTTGTTGCCGATGAGAACGCGGTTTCCCACCTTTCGGCAGTGAACCACGGCGCCGTGTCCCACGATGACGTGCTCACCGATGGAAAGGTCCTCGCCCGTGTGCACCACACAGTTGTCTTCCACCAAGGTGCGGCTTCCAATGGTGATGCGCGCAAAGTCCCCCCGGATAACCGCGCCGGGCCACACACTGGAGTGTTCCCCGATCTCCACGTCGCCGATCACATAGGCCGCCTCACTCACAAAAGCCGAAGACGCGATGCGCGGACGTTTCTCATCGAGACTGCGGATCATGTTTCCCCCTCGGTGTGCCCTGCCGGCCTTGATCATGGTTGCGGCCGGGCGGGTCTTGTTTTTGTGCGGGCATCACATCGGGCGACGCCTTGTCACATGCTTGGCTTCGCACCGGAATTGAGGCTTTCGTAGCCCACCAAAAAGAGCCTATTCCGCATGTGGTCGGGTGTGGCCGGAACGATGATCAAGGCCGCCCTGCCCAGAAAAGGGAGCTGCGAAGTCCATGGAACAAAAAGCACACCGCACATCCATTTGCAACCGGTTTTGGCAGTGCTGATGCACGAATGAGCCGTTGGCAGATGCGGTGGGTTTTGGGGTGGGTTTTCCGACACCACCCGGGCCTCGGGAGTCGTGTTAGCCTGTCAGGTGACGCCCTCACGTCACCGGGTCATACTTTCTGCGCTGCAGCTTCAGGACGAGTGTAGCCTTCTTGGGTTAGGAGCGAATTGTGCGCAGAATTTTGCCGCTTGGCTTGGTTCCACCTGGCGGGAATGCTGGTGCTAACGGTCAGCGCTGGCCGCACGGGCACGTGCGTAATTGAGGCGCATCAGAGAGAAGGTGGGTGGCGGCAAATAGAAGTCTGAAGGAAGAAAGTGCCAGCCTTCAGTTCCAATGTAGGGCAAAGAAAAGATCCGAATATTCACCTTTGGCTCATCCGGTGTTGCCGGGTGCCGGGCCAAAAGGAGGACCAGCGGGCCAGGTAGGCACGACAGGAGCACTCTGCCTTTCGAGGCAAACGAGGGGAGTTGCGCAATGCGGAGCGCCCATCCGCGGCGCCCCGCCTGTACGGAGGTCTTCGTAGGGTGGGCACTGCCCACCAAAAAAACTTGGTGGGATGTGGCCGGAGCGATGATCAAGGCCGCGATGAAGCATCGCCCAGGAGCACCCGGCAACACCGGATGAGCCCTAACCGTTTGCCATAAGGAGGGAAAATGAAGACCATGTCAGTTGAAAGGTGTATATCAGAGGGCGAGCTGGATTTTGATAGCCTTTTTCGACTCGTAGAGAAGAACGCCGGAGGCATGACAGGCTACGAGATGGAAAAGTCGATGGTGCAGATGATTCAGAAGAGTGAGCTTGCGGCGATGAAGTGCTATTTTTCGGCAAAGGGAACAGGGATGTGGGCGAGGAGTTGAATTTCGGCAGTGGTTTGAATCTTCGGAAAGAGAGCGGGTTACGTGGAAGGGATTATTACTCAGTTTTCGACAAGATAAAGGTACCCCGCAGCTGCTATCGATTGGAGGGCGTTTTCGGGGTAATGCCGTTGGACGCTCAGGCAGAATTTTCAGATAGGTGCTATTCGTATGCTTTGTAGCTCCTTTGCTCCGAAATCCTGACCACTCTTGGCAAGACTTTTTGCACGTGACGTCACCTCTCTTTGGTTCCGGCTTGTCCGGGTTAGGAGGTTATGGATCTAACGAGCATCCGTGACTCCTTTGGTGAGTGCGAGAACACGCTTTTGAAGTTGTTGGGTTTGGAAATCAGTGCGACTCGCTTCGAGGGCATCAGATACGAGAGTTGCAGCAGTTATGACCATTTTCATGAGAAGAAGGACCCCTGTGCGCCCGAGAGCGAGGGGGAGATACATGCAGCGGGCTCCGATGGTGGTATTGATGGATGGGGCGTTGAGTTTATGGAGCATGGTTGGGAGGGTACTGAAAGGCTTTGAATATGTGGGCATTCTCGATATCATACATATTTTTGAGTATGTGTGATCTGCTGGGTCTGCTTTGTATGGTGAGAAGACTGTTCAGACTAAGAAATGGGTACACAGGCAACCTCACGGCAGACTTGGTCAAGGCCGACCGCCCGTCAGGCTTGGCTGCGGTCGTGTTTGCAGACGCGCGGTGGGGCTTCGCGAGGGACGACATCCTCCCGCTGGTGCCGTACTGGAACCAGCGGTCGAAGACTGCATTATACTGCGCACGGTCACAAATTGCGATTTCCTGCATCCCCAGCGCCCTATGGGAGGGTCGGGGTGAAGGTATAAGAATCGCAGTTTGTGGCCGCGCCAGGTATACGTTCTTCTTTTGTGGCTACGTCCGCGACGAGGCCGATGATTCCGTGTTCGTGACGAGGTTCGACCCGGGACAGCGCTTCCACGCCAGAACCTTCGCGGAGACCGTGGAAGAATTCGAGCGCGAAACCGATTGGAGCTGCCGGTGTGACACGCCTATCATCCTGACCCGAGCCTACCTCCCATATCACAAGGAGACCAACGAGCACAGGGCGCTTTTTTGACCTCAACTCGATCACCGAGTTCGAATTGGAACGACCACTCCGGGACGGTGGTATTGAATCAGTCGAGTCGTTCTTCGAGGCGGTCAACGGCTCCGCCAAGGAGACCCCCGGAGGGGATGTAGGTTGGAGGCTCAGTGACCAAACGGGTGCCTGTGCTGTGCGCGACGCCCTTGTTGAAGCCGTCATCTCGAAGCTTCCCGCGGGAACCAACCGAATGATAGATGCATCTCGTTTATTGAGAATCAAGCGAGGCTTCGTCCAACAAGGCGATGCACATTACCGCGCTTCGCCCCGAAAGTGAACGCCGCCCGCGGGCCTTACGAATTGATCCCTACAGGCCCCAACGGGTGTCTTGACCTGTTCGCACTTGTTCAATATACTGAAAAATCTTGACAATCGTAAAGACGCCGCGCCCTGGGGGAAGCACTGCCCGCGGCACACCCTCAACAAGGAAAGAGGTGGGATTATGTCCTGTAACGATGACTTGGGAAGGCTTTTCAACCCACGGTCCATCGCAGTGGTGGGCGCAGGTGCGGACATCACCAGGGGGGCCACGGGGTTTCTGGACGCCTTGGTGAAAATGGAGTTTCCCGGCGCCATCCACCCGATCCACCCGCACCTGCCGGAAGTCATGGGACTGAAGGCCCGCTCCAGGCTCGTGGACGTTGCGGGTCCGGTGGACTATGCCATCATAGGCGTGCCGGCCCAGTCGGTGCCAGGGGTCATCGAGGACTGTATTGCCAAGGAAGTGCCCTTTATCCATATCTTCACTTCCGGATTTGAGGAAGTCGGAACACGGGAAGGAGCCGTTCTTCAGAAGAAGCTGGTCGAAATGGCCCGGGGCAGAGTGCGCCTCATAGGGCCCAACTGCATGGGTATCTACCACCCCCGGGCGCGTATCGCTTTTGACGCCGATCATCCGCGGGAAGGGGGAAACGTGAGCTTCATTTCCCAGAGCGGAGGGCTTGCCGGCAGTTTCGTGGACCGACTCACTTCGGAAAACCTGTTTGTGAACAAACTGGTTTCCATCGGCAACGCCTGTGATTTGAAGCCAAACGACTTCATCGAGTACTTCAGCCGCGACGAGGATACCGCCATGGTGGGGATGTATCTCGAAGGACTTGCTCCGGGCGGGGAAAGGACCTTCGTGCGTCTCGTGCAGAAGATGACCGCCAGAAAACCGCTCGTGCTCTGGAAGGCAGGCTACACCGACGCCGGTGCCAGGGCCGCCATGAGCCACACGGGGTCCATGGTGGGCTCTTACATACTGTGGCGGTCCATCGTCGGTCAGATAGGGGTGATCCTTGTGGGCAGCATGGAAGAGATGGTCGACGTCATGTCCTTGTATGCCAGAGCGCCTTTGCCCAGGGGGAACAACCTGGGGGTCGTGGCCTTCGGAGGCGGGACCAGTGTGACCACAACGGACACCTGCACGTCCAACGATTTTGCCGTGCCTGCCCTGGGGCATGACATCCAGGACAAGATCCTCGAGTACATACCCGCCGAGGGGACGTTCAGAAGCAACCCTGTGGACGTGACGGGATGGATGGTCAACCCCCGGGTCTCCAGGAGCGTGAGCCTGCTGGTGGGCAGCGATCCACAGGTGCATGCCCTCGTGCACGTTCTGGATATTGATTTTTTGTTCAGGCGCTGCCTCATGCTCGACCTGGACCTGGAAAGGATGCTGCGTGGCCATACGAAATCGCTGGTTCAGATAAAGGAGACGATCGGCAAACCCGTGCTGAGCATCCTTCAAAAAACAAAAGACGATCTGGAGCTTGAAAAGGTGCGCCTGCGACTGAAGGCGATGCTCAACGATTCCGGCATCCCGAGCTTCCCCAGCATTCAGCGGGCGGCCCAGGCCCTGTCCCGGTTGCGCAGATACGCAGAGTACCTGCGCGCTCACACGCCCCGATCGTGAAGCGTCGGGCGGATTCAATGCGCGGGCCCGGGAAGCGAGAACAGGCAGAGCCTCCCCGGGACCCCGAAGGGAATCATAACGGAGGTGGATCATGAAACTGGAGGAGGCAGTGGCCGTTGTTACCGGATCCGCCACAGGCCTTGGGGCCGCAGTGGCCAGACAACTGGCGGCCAAGGGGGCCCGGGTGGTGGTCAACTACACCAAGAGCGAAGGGGAGGCCCGAGAGACCGTGGCAGCCTGCGAGGCCCTCGGAGGGCAAACCTTGCTGTGCCGCGGGGATGTGTCCAGGGACGAGGATTGTCGACGGATGGTATCCGAGACCATAAAGAAATGGGGCCGGGTGGACGCACTGGTCAACAACGCCGGGGTGACCAAGTTCGCGAACATGGCGGATCTGGAGGCTCTGAGCGCAGACGATTTCCTGAGGATCTACTCGGTGAACGTCGTGGGCGCCTACCAGATGATCCGTGCGGTGGCCCCCCATATGAAGGCTGCGGCAAGGGGCGCCGTTGTCAACATTTCGTCCATCGCCGCGGTGGTGGGAATTGGAAGCTCGGTGGCCTATGCCGCCTCCAAAGGAGCCCTCAACACGATGACGGTGGCCCTGGCACGGGCACTGGCACCCGAAATCCGGGTGAACGCCGTCTGCCCAGGTCTCATCCAATCCCGCTGGCTGCGCGAGGGATATGGAGAGCAAACCTACAACGCGCTGGTGGCCCGAGTGCGGGACACCACCCCCCTGCGCAAGGCGAGCACCCCCGAAGACGTCGCCGAGCCCGTGGTTTGGCTCCTTGAGGGCGCCGATCACGTGACGGGGCAAACCCTGCTGGTGGACGCTGGCGCTCACCTGGGTTTTGCTCCCCTCGTGGCCAGGTAACGGGTAGACTTACAGTGTACGAGGCAGGGGAGTAGGTTGGACTTGGTGTTGACTGAAAGAGTTTATTGGCATATACTCATAAATCAGATTGAAGCCTACCGGCAAGGACCTATCGAGAAAGGACACGGCGATGCCTTATGAAACCATTTTGCTCGAAAGGGAGGACGGGGTCGCGACCATAACCCTGAACAGGCCCGACAAGCTCAATGCCGTGAACCGCAAAATGCGCCAGGAGGTACTGTGCATTCTGGAAGACCTCCAAAAGGACCCCGCGACGCGGGTGGTTATTTTCACCGGTGCCGGCAGGGGGTTCTGTGCGGGTGCCGACATCACCGAGTTCGTTGACAAGGGGGAAGAATCGGGGGGCGACGCGAGGGAAGAGGGGGATGTGCTGCTGATGGCCCGGCGCATATACGAATTCGAAAAGCCGATCATCGGCGCCATAAACGGCGTCGCCGCAGGAGACGGGGCACAGTGGATGCTCGCCTTTGACTTGAACGTTGCCTCGGAAAAGGCGCGGTTCGCCTGGCCCGCAACCGCACTTGGCATCCTTTGACCGTACGGCATCATCCGGCTTCCGGCGGAAGTCGGTCGTTTCCGTGCCAAGGAAATGCTCATGACACGGCGATTTCTCAGTGCCGACGAGGCCTTTCAATGGGGGTTGCTCACCAAGGTCGTTCCAGCAGACCAGCTCATGGAGGCGGCCCGACAGCTCGCCGATGAGATCAAGAAGATGCCCCCCCTGTCCGTCAAGGCCGTCAAGCAGGCGGTGAACATGGGTATGGGGGGATACGAGTACGCGAACCAGGTCATGGCCAATCTGCGCAAGACCCGGGACGCCGAGGAAGGGACCCGTGCTTTCATGGAAAAGCGGGAACCTCGGTTCCAGGGGTGCTAGTGCGGGGCAGGAGAGCCCGAAATACCCCATACGTGAGGCCGGCCCCATTTCCTCGTTGGAAGCGTGCGCCCGCTTCCAACGGGTTTCAGGTGTCAGGTTTCACCCCTCGAAACAATTCCTGGGCCGTCTGGAACCGATACCTGAAGACTGAGTGCGATATGACCCGGGTCCAAGAAGCACGGTGGTCATGAAGGTTCTGGTTTTCGGGGATATTCATGGATACACGGGCACGGCGGATGTTCCCACCATAGAAGTGGTGGTGGACGTTGTGGGACGCACTCGGGCGGACTTGGTGCTTCAGGTGGGAGACATGTGCGGGTACAGGCCTTTTTCCCGCCCTGTTTACTGGATTTACGGCAATCACGATGCCCTGTCCATGATGGAAGCCCACAGCAGGGGTGAGTCCCCGGTTCCCAACCTGAGGCACATCGGAACAGGAGAGGTGACACGCCTGTGCGTGGAGGGAGAAAGCGTCAGTTTTTCCGGAATGAACGGCGCCTATGACCCCATCTGCTACTACTGGCCCAGGCAGAAGGTGGAGGACCTGGGCCTGTTCACGGAAGAAGACATCGAAAAATGCCTCACCATAGGGCCGGTGGATATTTTTCTCGCGCACGGGTGTCCGTCGGGTCTGGGGTTCGGGAGGGAACCGGACCACGGGGTGGCGGGCATAAGAAGGATTTTGGAAACCGTGCGGCCCCGCTATATGTTTTGTGGACATGCGCATTTTTTCCGCACCGCGCAATGGAACGGCTCCAGGGTGTACAGCCTTGACGTGGCGAGCAAGGAGTACTATCTGCTCGACACACAAAGCGGGGAGCTTTCGGTGATCGGAATCGACGCTGAAGAAGTGAGCGCCCGGCTGGGGCAAGGAAGAAACGGCGCTCCGTGGAAGACAGCCTGACAAGCCTCTATAGTGTTTCAGATAATGTTTTTGGTCCCGCCGCGTGCGGGACTAGAGGGAGCAAGGCGTATTGTAGCAATACGTCGACGACCGATAACGCAACCAAAGACATTATCTGGATCTATAGGTTTTCAGATATCAAATTTCACAAGGCTAGAGGGAGATCTCCCAGTAAGTCGTACGTGGGTGTACGTCGTCGAGGAGATCGACCGATAACGCAGTGAAAGTTGATATATGGAAATCTATAGCCCATTCAGGGTGACATTGCGATGATACTGGACCTTCATATACATACCAGGGTCGGTTCCGGTGACAGCAAGATCGAGTACGACGATCTCGTCCACTGGGCGCGGAAAGCGGGTCTGGACGCCGTGTGCATTACGGAGCACAGCAACAGGAAGAGCGGTGTGGCCGAGAGCCTCTCCAGGAAACATGATTTTCTCGTCCTCGAGGGCATGGAACTGCTCTCCGAGTTGGGGGACGTGCTCATTTACGGGGTTGAGGAAGTGCCCCTGACGCTCTTTCGTTTTGAAGAGGTGCGCAAGTTCGTTGTGAATGCGGGCGGTGTGATATTCGCCGCGCACCCTTTTCGCTCGGAGATCACACGGCCTGTCATGCGGGAAGACGTTCCCAAGATCACAATGGAGCAGGCCCTTTCGCGGAAGCTCTTCACCTTGGTGGACGGCATCGAGGTGGCCAACGGCTGGAGCTGCCAGGAGGACATCGACTTCACCTACCAGGTCGCAAGGACCCTCGGGCTCAGCGCCAGCGGTTCCAGCGACGCGCATATGCCGGAACAGATCGGGTCCTGTGTGACGGTTTTCGAAAACGGCATCACCTGCGAGGCGGATCTTGTGGCGCGGCTCAAGGAGGGGGCGTTCACGATTCAGGACCGCAGACCACCGGATAGGAGGGGGATGTATTGCTAGGCCCGAAAAGGTGAAGGTCGGACGATGCCGGTTTGGGTATGGGGCGTTCTTGTCTGTTGGGGCGTTTTTTGGTTGATGATGATTGTCTATGTGGTCTCTGTCGCGGTGGTCTTGCCCGTGACACGTGGGGCGCTCTATGTGTCCACCCCCCTTGTCGGGATAGTGGCGTTTCTGGATGCCGTTCCCATGGAGGCAGGCCAGGTTCTGGTGGATATTGGCTGCGGTGACGGGCGAGTTTTACGGGAAGCGGGCAGAAGATATGGAGTTCGTGGCATCGGGTTTGAACTGAACCCTATGGCCTACCTGTGCGCACGGGCAGCCTGTGCCGGCAGAAGAGGAATACACATTCGACTGGGTGATTTCCGTCGGTTCGGTCTGGGGGATGCGGACGTGGTGTTTTGCTACCTCTTCCCCGACGTTCTGCGGGAAACGGCCCGCAAGCTGGGAAAAGAGCTGCGCAGCGGCGCCACGGTGGCTTCAGCAAACTTCAGGCTCCCGGGGTGGGTGCCGGTTCGTGTGGTCAAGCCCCCCCACCCCCTTCACAACGATCCCATCTACATCTACCGCCTGCCAGAATCGGTTGACCGTGGAGACGGGCAGCAGGGATCCCCATGACCCTGTCTGAGAGCGTGTCTGAAAATTGTGGGCATGGTTTCACAGATTTTGCCGCCGGACGGAAGGTGGGCCTTTGCGGACAGCCTCTCGATGCGGCGAGCGAACCGGAAACACAGGAAGCCGAACCATGAGCTTTTTCCGTCGCCAGGAAGTGCGTTTTGCACGGCGCCTGTTGGCGTATCGCTATGAGCAGATGGGAAGGGCGGCGCCTCCCGAAGCCGAAATGCGTGCCCAGGCCGAAAAGGTCGTGGAGGAGGCCCACAGGATCGCCAGGGAAAGGGGCCGCAATGTTGCTGCCATCATCGGCGAGCTGCTGGAAGATCTGAAAAGAAAGCGATAGCCAGAGCTTTTTGGAGGGATCTGTGGAGCGGCCCCCCGAGGTACGTTGCCGGTCTTCCCAACCGAGCCCATTTGGGGTATAGGGAGCGGTACCCTCCACCACAACAATCGCGGGTGGGGCGGTGAAACAGAGGCGTGATGGGCCTCGATGGATGGGATTTCAAGCGGTTTTGCACATCTGGTCGGGCCGACCCAGCGCCGAGAAAGGATCCTCATGAACCATCTGCATGACGGGAAGTTCGCTTCGCCGGAGGAAATCACCCGGGGGTTCGAGAAGGCCGGGTACGTTTGCAGCCGCAAGATAGCCACGACCCTTTACCTTGCCTATCATCTGCAAAAGCCCGTTCTCGTGGAGGGACCTGCGGGAGTGGGCAAGACGGAGCTTGCGAAAATAACGGCCGCCTATGTGGATGTTCCGCTCATCCGCCTGCAATGCTACGAGGGGCTCGACGAGTCCAAGGCGCTGTATGAGTGGAAATACGGCAAGCAGCTTCTTTACACCCAGATCCTCAAAGACAAGCTCAACGACGTTCTCAAAGGAGCCAAAGGCCTCAGTCAATCCATGTCCAAGCTCCACGAATACGACGATATTTTTTTCTCCGAGCATTTCCTGGAGCCCAGACCCCTGCTCAAAGCCCTGCAGGTTGCCGAAGGCTCGGTGCTTCTCGTGGATGAGGTGGACAAGTCGGATCAGGAATTCGAGGCGTTCCTGCTGGAGATCCTTTCCGATTTTCAGGTTTCGGTCCCGGAGATAGGAACCATCGAGGCCCTCTGCCGCCCCTTTGTCTTTCTCACCAGCAACAACACCCGGGAGATGAGCGAGGCTTTGAAGCGTCGCTGTTTGCACCTTTTCATTCCCTTTCCGGACCCCAGGCTCGAGAAAGAGATACTCAGGGTCCGTGTGCCGGATCTTGCGGAGATTCTCCAGATGCAGCTTGTGGCCTTCATACATCAGGTGCGCAAACTGGATCTGAAGAAGGTCCCCTCGGTAAGCGAAACCATTGATTGGGCCAGGGTTATGTTGCTTCTCAACGCCTCGAGCCTCAACCAGGGACTGATCAGGGACACACTCAACGTCTTCGTGAAGTTCGAGGACGACATCAACATCGTTCACGAACACCTCCATGAAATAACGGCAGCGGCCATGAAGGAGATGTGAGGCAGGGGGTGGACCAGGTCCTTCAGGATTTCATCGCAGCCCTCAGGAATTCGGGTGTGCGCATATCCGTGGCCGAGAACATGGACGCCTTGCACGCGGCCGCCTTCATGGGCTGTGCGGACCGCCAGGACCTGAAAGACTCCCTCTCGGCCACCCTGGCAAAGTCCCAATACGAGAAAGAGATCTTCGATTCGTGTTTCGATCGATTCTTTTGCACGGAGAGTCCTTCCCACCCCGAAAAAGATTCCCACGGCGAGCCGGAGATGGACACGGGGGGCCAGGATTCCTCCCTGACGGAAATGCTGCTCTCCGGAGACAACGTGGGCCTGTCCATCGCCATGCGGCAGGCTGCCCGGCAGGCCAACATCAACGAGATCCAGTTTTTCACCCAAAAGAGCCTTTACACGCGCCGGATCCTGCAGGGAATGGGGATGGAGGCAGTCGAGGGCGACATACGAAGGCTCAGCGGCGAAGGGATGGGGACTTCCCTGCAAAAGGCGAAGGCGTTGAAGGACGCGCGGGACGCCCTCATGCAGAACGTGAGGAATTTCGTGGAGCAGCAATATCCCCTTTTTGCCGGGGCCGCCACGGAAGAGATCATGGAACGTTACCTCAAGGACATGCGTTTGTCGAACCTGGAGCAAAGAGACTTCCAGCGGATGCACAGGATCGTGCAGAAGATGGTCAAGCGGCTCAACGACAGGCACTCCAAGAGGAAGAAGGCCGAAAAGAGAGGCTGTTTCGACCTGAAAAGAACCCTCAGGGCCAACGTGGCCTATCAGGGGATGATCATCGATCCGCGCTGGAAGAGCAAGAAGATCGACCGGGCCGATATCGTGGCCCTCTGCGACGTGAGTCGATCCGTGGAGGATTTCGTGAGGTTCATGCTCCTCTTCTTTTACAACCTCAACGAGGCGGTGGTCCGCATACGATCCTACATATTCTGCTCCAATCTGGTGGACGTGACACACGTTTTCGAGGAGCACCCGGTGGAAGAGGCGTTGGTCAGGCTCCAGCGTGGGGTGGGACTGGGCATCCGGTTCGGCGGCACTGACTACGGCCAGGCCCTGCGTGATTTCAAGGAAAACTGGATGGATCGCGTCACGAACCGGACCACGGTCATCATCCTTGGTGATGCGCGGAACAACTTCGGGGATCCTGAAATGGGCATCCTGAGACTGTTACAGGAAAGGAGCAAGCGAATCATCTGGCTCAACCCGGAACCCCCCACCTTCTGGGGCACGGGGGATTCGGAGATGAAAAGATACATGGCCTATTGCACGCTGTCGAGGGAATGCAGCACGGTCAACCACTTGCAGAGGGTCGTGGACTACCTGCTGAGAACGCGCTGATCGTCTCCTGACCTGGCCCGGAAACGGGGCATACAGATGGCGAAAAGAGGGGCGTCGATCAGCGTTGCGGCCACATTCGACCCAATGCGGATTACGGTGTTTTTGGTGGGCTACGAAAACCGCTCACCGCTTACTGAATACTGACCATTCTTGAAGGCCACCGAAACGATCGGACGGTGGCGTTTTTCATCATGCCGGGCCAAGCGTTCAAAGGACCCCTTCGGCACCAAATCGGCAGGCAGCCAAACCCCTGTGCGCAGCAGACGGCCGCGCATCCCCGGCGGGCGCAGGCCCCCCCGGCATCTCCAAAGGAAAGACGCACGAATACCTACACCACTGCCATACCATGGCAGTAAGAACCCTTCCGGCACATCAGCCTTGGCTCACGCCACCTGCCTGAATTTGCGGCTGGAAACAAAGAAAACCGCCGAGAACAGGCAAAGGAGCATGCCGCCGAGCTCCAAGGAAAACGCGGTGCCCAGGTGCTCGGCAACGGCGCCGAAGGGAACCGCACTCAGGGGCATGACCCCGAAAGTCATCATGACCATGCTCACCATTCTCCCGCGCATGGGTGCAGGCGAGTGAGATTGTATCAACGTCATGTTGAGGGACATGAACACGGCACTCAACAGGCCCACCATGAATACGCCCGGCAGGGCGGTGGCATAGGACAGACAGTGCGAAAAGAACACCAGGGACAGCCCCCAGAGAAAACCGTTGACGATGAGAAACACCCCCCGTCTGTTCAGGTGCCGTAGCGAGGCCAGTATGAGGGTGCCCGAAAGGGATCCCACCCCCATGGCCATCATCAGCCACCCCAACCCATCGGACCGGGCGTTCAGGGCTTCCCTGGCCCACGCGGGCAGCAACGCAATGTAAGGGAATCCGAAAAGCGCAGGCACCAGGGCCATGGTCACCATGCCGAAAAGGGGGGGATGGGCCTTCGCGTAGCGGAAGCCGTCAAGGATATCCGCAGTCACTCCCTCTCCCCTGGAGGTGTGCACCTTCTTGGCCTCCCTTATCATGGAGGTGAAGAAGACGGAAAAACCATACACGATGACGATGAGAAAGAACACGCCCGCGGTATCCAGATGCAGGATCAGCATACCGGCCAGGGCGGGTCCGAGGATGCGGGTGAGGTTCATGCCGCTGCTGTTCAGGGAAATGGCGTTCATCAGGTCGTTTTCCGGGACCACATCCGACGTGATGGACTGCCTGCTCGGCATGTTGAAGGCCGCGAGGGTGCCGTTGATGAAACCGAGCACGACAAGATGCCAGAAACGGATCAAACCCGTCGCGTCCAGGGTGGCAAGAAGAAGGGTCAGAAGGGCGTTTGCGCTCTGGGTCGTGATGATCATGCGCTTTCTCGCGACCCGATCGGCCAGGGCCCCTCCCAGCAGGGAAGCGAACGTAAGGGGCAGGGCGAAGGACATCATCACCAGGGAAAGGGCAAAGGGAGAGTCGTCGGTCAAGCGAAGGATCAACCAGCCCCGGGTGATCTGTTGCATGGACACCGCGGTGAACGAGGCAAAGGTGCCCAACCAGAGCCACCGGAAATCGCGGTATCTGAACGAATGAAGGGCCGGGAATCGGCTCCATAGGGGCAAAGGCCTTCTCTTTCCATGGGGGTCTTCCCGCCGGTTTTGGCTGGCCTCAGGGGTCTCCAAGTGCAACGTACCTCCTCGCGATAAGACTCCCGCGCTCGTGGGCCGCCCCTGAATCGCCCGCGCAGTGTTTTGTCCGTTGTGGCGGCCACGGGACTCCGAGGGAGAAGCAGCGGGGTAAGTGATGGGAGTATATAGGAAAAGGGCAAGACGGAAAACCACTTTGTCGCGTAAACGAATTGTCTTGGAATCGTAACCCCACTCGTGAGAAAATCTCCTTTCGTCGTCGAGGGCCGGGGCACAAATACTTCACGTGTTTGGGCAGCGCCGCTGCGCGGGCAGTTCGGGTCACCAGGCGCCATCTCGGCCAGGGGATGGAGTGCGCAACGGCAGGGGAAGGACCGAGATGCGCGGGACGTGGAAGCCACTGGGATGTGTGTTGGTGATGGGGGCGGCGTGTGTCGTGTTCGGGTGTGGAGCGGTTCCCCAGCGTTCGCAGGCGGAAGCATGGACCTCGCCTTCGGCGGATCGGTTCTGGCGGCCGCCTCGCGATCTACTCCCGGCCCCCGAACCATCCCCGGAGCAGTCCCCACTGCCCCGGGATCTGGGAAGATCGGTCCAAGACTGGCGGATGGCCGACCTGATCGACGTGGCGCTGCGAAACCACCCGGAAACGAGAGCGGCCTGGTACGCGGCCAGGGCGGCCGCAGCCGAATGGCTTGGTGCCCAAGGTGCCCGTTATCCCCGGATCGATGCCTCGGCCACTTACCTGCACGCCGAAGGCAAGGCCCTGGGCGCAAGAACTTCGAGCTCCCTTACCAGCGTCGGGCCGGGTGCGGAACTGAACTGGCTGCTTTTCGACTTCGGGGTCCGGGAGGCATCCATCGAAGAAAGACGTCAGGCATTGGTGGCGGCGGATTTTGCCCACAACCGCGTGCTTCAGAACGTGATCTTCCGGGTCCAGGAGGCATTCTTGCAGTACGTCAATGCCAAGGCCCTGCTCCGGTCGGCAGAGACCACCCTTGCCGAGGCCCGGACCAGTCTGGAGGCGGCCCAGGAAAGGCACCGGGCGGGTATGGCCACCATAGCGGACGTGCTCCAGGCGAAGACCGCCGTTTCCCAGGCGCAATTGAACCTGGAACAGGCCCGGGGGGGGATACATACGCTCCGAGGGGTCCTGGCCACTGCCATGGGCATACCCCTGAACACGGCCTACGATGTGGGAGACACCCCTTTGCCGGCGCCGCCGGATACCGTAGTGGAACAAGTGGAGGATTACATTGCCAAGGCCCGGCTTCTGCGGCCCGATCTGGCGGCCCAGGGGGCCCGTGTGGAGCAGGCGCTCAATCGTTTGAAAGCCGTGCGCATGGCACTGTACCCCAGCATCGTTGCCTCCGGCAGCGTCGGACAGTACCACGACAGCGTTTCCAACCGCTGGGACGATCACAGTCAGGCCACGCTGCTTTTCAAGGTCCCCCTGTTCGACGGATATGCGAGACAGTACCATATCGCAAAGGCCGAGGTGGATGTGGATGCCCAGAGAGCGGCCTTGGAGCAGCTCCGTCAGTACGTCACCTTGCAGGTCTGGACGAGCTATTATCTGCTCAAGACATCCACACAAAGAGTCAGGGCCGCGGACGACCTTCTCGCCAGCGCAAAGCAGTCCTATGAGGTGGCCTTGGGCCGCTACCGGGCGGGAGTGGGCGGGATGTTGGACCTGATGGCGGCCCGCAGCAGCCTGGAGCAGGCCCGTACGCAGCAAGCCCAGGCACGAACCGACTGGTACACCTCCCTGGCGCAACTTGCGTGGAGCGCGGGGTATTTGTGGGAGGACGAGGCGCGACTGAGGCAGCTCCCCATAGGGCTCAGAAGAGAGAGGAAACCATGAGGGATTTTGAAACCATCGACGCCGCAGTGCCCAGCACGCGACGCTTCCGGGGTCGGAACAGGTTCTTTGTCCTGGCGGCTCTGGCAGGATTGCTCCTGGTAAGCGGGTGTTCACCCCGGGAAAAACCCGATCGAACTGCGGGTACCGTTCCGGTCAAGACCGCGACCGCCGTCCAAAAGGACGTTCCCGTCGAGATCCGGACCACCGGCATTGCAGAAGCCTTTGCGGTCATCAACGTGACGTCGAGGGTGGACGGCCAGGTGGTGCGGGTGCACTTCCACGAGGGCCAGGAAGTGAAAAAAGGGGAGTTCCTGTTCACCATCGACGAGCGTCCCTTTGCCGTGGCTCTCAAGGCGGCCCAGTCCAACCTCCAGCGGGACCGCGTGAAGCTGGAGCAGGCCCTCAAGGACACGATGCGCTACAAGGATCTGGCCCGCAGGGACTACGTGACACGCACCCAGTACGAGCAGGCGGCCACCGACGCGGAGGCTCTCAAGGCCGTGGTGATGGCCGACGAGGCGTCTGTGGACAGCGCGACACTGAACCTGTCTTTCTGTCGCATAACGGCCCCCATGGACGGTCGTGCCGGCAGTCTGCTCATCAACGAAGGCAACCTGGTCAAGGCCAACGACACGCGACCCTTGGTGGTGCTGCACCAACTGAGGCCCATCTATGTGAAGTTTTCGGTGCCGGAACAGTATCTGGGGCAGATTCGAAGTCAGATGTCTTCCGATCCGCTCAGGATGCTGGTCACCGCTCCGGGACAAGACGGAGCCGTCCGACAGGGACGTCTGGTCTTTCTGGAAAACAGCGTGAACGTCAGCACGGGCACCATCGCCCTGAAAGGACGGTTCGAAAACGAACGGAGCAGCCTGTGGCCCGGGCAGTTCCTCAATGTGGTGCTCGTGCTGGGCCACCGCCGCGACGCGGTGGTGATCCCTTCTCAGGCCATCCAAAAAGGACAGCAGGAGTCCACCGTCTTCGTGGTCTCAGCCGATGGGACAGCCTCCCTTCGCAAGGTGACGCCCGGGATAAGGCTCGATGGCGAAACCTTGGTGGAACAGGGACTGGACCCGGGGGAGACGGTGGTGGTGGATGGTCAACTGCGACTGTTTCCCGGGGCCAAGGTGGCGGTGAAAAAGGAGGCCCCGTCAACAGGAGCGTCCGAAACATGAAAAGCCTCTCGGACCTTTTCATCTACCGGCCGGTCATGACCACCCTGGTCATGCTGGCCATCGTCGTTTTCGGAGTCTCCAGCTACCGCAGCCTTCCGGTGAGCGATCTTCCCAACGTGGATTTTCCAACCATCCAGGTCACGGCGGCCCTGCCGGGGGCCAGTCCACAGACCATGGCTGCCGCAGTGGCCACTCCGCTGGAAAAGCAGTTTTCCACCATCGCCGGCATCGATTCCATGACATCCACAAGCTTCATCGGCTCGACGAACATCACGATCCAGTTCAGCCTGGATCGTGACATCGATGCCGCGGCACAGGATGTGCAAGCGGCCATATCGGTCGCCCAGAAGAACCTGCCCCAGGACATGCCGAGCCCGCCGACTCTGCAAAAGGTGAACCCCGCCGAAAGTCCCATTCTATACGTGGCCCTCACCTCGGCGACCCTGCCCCTCTCGGACCTCAACGAGTACGGGGAAACCCTCTTGGCCCAACGCATCTCGATGGTCTCGGGGGTCGCCCAGGTAGTGGTCTACGGCTCCCAGAAATATGCCGTGCGGATCTTGCTGGACCCCAAGGCCCTGAGCAGCAGGAATATAGGGCTGGATCAGGTTGCGGCGACCGTCTCCCGGGCGAACGTCAACCTGCCCACCGGCACCTTGGAGGGTCCTCACGAGGCGTTTACGGTCCAGGCCGACGGACAGATCCGGGAAGCCCTCGGGTACGAGGAGGTCATAGTGGCCTACCGCGACGGAAGTCCGGTGCGACTCAGGGATCTGGGAAGGGCCGAGGACAGCGTGGAAAACACGAAGACGGCCGCATGGTATGTGGACCGGACGGGAGCTCGGAGGTCCGTGATCCTGGCCATCCAGCGCCAGCCGGGTACCAACACGGTGGCCGTGGCCCGGGACGTGCGAAGACTTCTCGAAACACTGGGAGACCAACTTCCCGCTTCGGTGGCCTTGCAGGTGCTTTTCGACCGGTCCGAGAGCATCAGAGAATCGGTGAACGACGTACAGTTCACCCTTCTGCTCACCCTGTGTCTCGTGGTGATGGTCATCTTTCTCTTCCTGCGGAAGGCTTCCGCGACCCTCATTCCCAGCCTGGCGCTGCCGCTGTCCCTTGTGGGCACCTTCGTGGTGATGGGCTTTATGGGCTACAGCCTCGACAACCTGTCCCTCATGGCCCTCACCCTTTCCCTCGGATTCGTGGTCGACGATGCCATCGTGATGCTCGAAAACATCGTGCGACACGTGGAGATGGGGGAACGGGTCTTCGAAGCGGCCCTGAAGGGCGCCAGGGAGATCGGCTTCACCATCCTTTCCATGACACTGTCCCTGGCTGCGGTATTCATTCCCGTGCTTTTCATGGGAGGTGTCGTCGGGCGGCTCTTCCACGAATTCGCGGTGACCATCGGTGCGGCCATACTGATTTCAGGCGTGGTTTCCCTCACCCTGACCCCAATGCTCGCCAGCCGTTTTCTCAAACCGTCTCGAGAAGAGCATCAGGGCCGGTTGTACCAATGGTCCGAGAAACAGTTTCAGCGCGCCCTCGACATTTATGCTGCGGGCCTGCGGTGGTCCTTGCACCACCGGCGTTTCATGATGTTTTTCTCCGCCCTGGTGCTTGGAGGCACCGTCTATCTTTTCGCCCACATTCCCAAGGGATTTCTTCCCGCGGAAGACACCGGGCGGATCATTGCCTTTACCCAGGCCGCGGAGGGGATTTCCTTCGACTCCATGGTGGCCCACCAGCAGGCCCTTGTTGCGATCGTTGAGAAAGACCCGGACGTCGAGGCCTTCATGTCCAACGTAGGGGCCCAGAGTTCCCGGGCCGCCAACACCGGCATCCTCTTCATGACACTGCGCCCCCGGGGCGAGCGACGGGTCTCGGTGGACCAGGTCATCTCCCGGCTCAGACCCCAGCTCGCCCAGGAGCCGGGCATCCTGGCCTTCTTGCAGAACCCTCCCCCCATAAGGATCGGCGGGAGGCTAACCAGAGGTCAGTACCAGCTCACCCTGCAGGGCACCGACACGGAGGAGCTCTACAGGTTCGCCCAGATCATGGAACAGCGAATGCAGGAGCTGCCGGGGCTCGAGGAGATCAGCAGCGACCTTGAAATGAAAAACCCCCAGGTGGAGGTACGGATCGACCGGGAAAAGGCCGCGGCCCTGGACGTGTCGGTCGCTCAGATAGAGGAAACCCTTTACTATGCCTACGGGTCGCGTCAGATATCCACGATTTATGCCCCGAGCAACACTTACAAGGTGATCATGGAGGTGGACGAGCCCTTCCAGAGGGGTCTGTCGGCCCTGTCCATGCTCTATGTGTCTTCTCGCGCCGGCACGCTGGTGCCTCTGGGTGCGTTGGCCGATTTTCACCAAAACATCGGTCCCTTGTCCATCAACCATACGGGGCAGCAAATCTCGGTGACCCTGTCGTTCAACCTCCGGCAGGGGTATCCCCTGGGACAGGCGGTGACCGATATTGAGGAGCTTGCCCAACGGGTGCTGCCGGCTACGGTCACCACGGCGTTCCAGGGTACGGCCCAGGCCTTTCAATCTTCCCTCCAGGGTCTCGAGGTCCTGCTCGTCATTTCCGTCCTGGTGATCTACATGGTGCTGGGGATCCTCTACGAAAGCTTCATCCACCCCATCACCATTCTTTCCGCCCTGCCCTTCGCGGGCTTCGGCGCCCTGGTGACCCTGCTGATTTTCGGAATCGACCTGAACATCTATGCCTTCGTGGGTGTCGTGATGCTGGTGGGGCTGGTCAAGAAGAACGGAATCATGATGATCGATTTTGCAGTGAGCGCCCAGCGCCTGGAGGGCAAAGGGGCCCACGAGGCGATTTACGAGGCCTGTCTGGTTCGGTTCAGGCCCATCATGATGACCACCATGGCCGCCCTGATGGGAACCTTTCCCATCGCCCTGGGCCTCGGGGCGGGCGCGGAGTCCCGGCAGGCGCTGGGACTGGCCGTCGTGGGCGGCCTGCTCTTCTCCCAGTTCCTGACCCTGTTCATCACCCCGGTCTTCTTCGTTTACATGGAGAGGTTCCGGCTGGCCCTCGCCAGGATGTTCCCGCGCCTGAGCGAAACAGGGGCTTGACGCGACAGGGGCTTGGCCCGTGTTTCGGGTGTTGGAGCATGGTCAATCACAACGCCGCCACGGCTCGTGTGAAAAGCGCGACGACCTCATCGATTTGAGCCATCTCGTTTATGTCCGACCGGTTCTCGGCAAAGAACCCGAATATATTTTGTACAGCGCGGGCAAGCGCTGATAGTGCTTCTCGCTGGCGGTCCCAAACGCACACAGGATAGCGATATCAAGATGGCGCTGAAACTGGCACGGGATCTATAGGAGGCTATGGTGGCAAAGACGAAAACTCGACCTTACGACGCTGCCGAATACCTGGAGACCCTAGAGGACATGGCCGCCTACCTCGAAGCGGCTTTGGAGGATGGGGAACCAAAAGTCGTGGTGAGAGCGTTGGGGGCCATTGCACGCGCTCATGGCATGTCCCAGATCGCCCGTGAGACGGGTCTGCGGCGCGAAAGCCTCTATAAGGCACTTTCTCCGGAAGGCAACCCGGAATTCGCCACAGTACTAAAGATGGTGCGCGCGCTTGGACTTAAGCTTCATGCTGAACCAGAACATACATAATGCCCAAGATAATCGTTGGCCCGGTGGTTTGGGGTCTTGCGCGTGTCCGCGTATCTTGGGGGCACTATCGGCGGCGGGGCAAATCCCCCTGCGGGGACCCATATCGAAGCGGTGGCTTCTGCCCCCCTTTTTGTCCCGGCGCCCCTCCGGCCCCTCTCGGCCAACAGGCAAGGCGCGGGGTTGGGGCTTTCCCCGAGCAGGAATCTCGTGGAAATGCGCACAGGACGCATCTTGGGCGGAGAGTGACGGTGAAGGCAAGGGCAGCACGTTTTGCTTCGTGCTGCCCGCGGAAACGCTGTGATCCGTCCAAGCTTTTCCACGTTCGTAAGAGCGGCGAGGGCGAAGACGGGGCCCGGGGGGCACGGGGACTTGTCGCACCAGGCCCTTGAAGCTTGGTCCCTGCATATGGTAGTTTTTGCGCACGCTGGCCTTGTGACAGTGCCCAGGATGCGCAGACGAGCTCGCGGCCATCACGGCATCAACCCGTAAAGTGTACCGAGTCACATGCAGGCAGCCCCGGGAGAGGCAAATGCGGTACAGATACTTCGACCTGCTCATGGCGCTTTTCGTGACCGTGCTCTTGGTGAGCAACCTGGCCTCGTCGGCCAAGATCGTGGACTGGGGAGTGTCGCTCCTAAGCCTGCCCCTGGCCTTCGACGCCGGGACCCTCCTTTTCCCCTTGAGCTACATCTTCGGCGACGTACTGACCGAAGTGTACGGGTATCGCCGCAGCCGGCGCGTGATATGGGCGGGCTTTGCCTGCGCCGCACTGATGAGCGGAATCTTCTGGATCGTGGGCCGCCTGCCCGGAGAGTCGACCTGGTCGGCCCACGTGGGGCAGGACAAGTACGATTCCATCTTGGGTGGCGTGAGCTCGGGCGCCATCGTCCTTGCCAGCCTCGTGGCCTATTTCGGGGGCGGGTTTTCCAACGCATTCCTTTTGGCGAAGATGAAGATACTGACCAGGGGACGGTGGCTCTGGAGCCGTACCATCGGCAGCACGCTGGTGGGGCAGGCGGTGGACACCGTGGCCTTCATCACCCTTGCCACGGTGCTCCGCGTTCCCGGTTTCGATCCGGGGATCTGGCTCACCTTGGTGGTGACCAACTACCTTTTCAAGTGCGGCGTGGAAATCCTGATGACACCGATCACTTACGGCGTTGTCCACCTGCTCAAGCGTGCCGAGAAGGAGGACTACTTCGACCACGGGACGAACTTCAATCCGTTCCACCTCTGGAGCTCCGGGTGACGCCGCTTCACGCCTTCCCACTTTGATCACCGTACACAAGGTGGGCCGTGGGATGCGTGGGCTCTCGGCAGACGGCCCTGATCATCGCTGAGGCCACATCCGACCAAAAGCGCAGGCATCTTTTTGATGGGCAGTGCCCACCCTAGGAACGTGATCATCGTTCCGGGCACCCGGCCAAATGGTTTTCCCACGACGGGAGAGGGAGTACAAGGAACCGGCCAGGACGATGATCAAGGCCCGCTTGGCCGATTACGACGGCAATCAGAAAAACGAAGACGATCAGCCGGGTCAATTTGGACCCATAACGGGCCCGGTTCCCGGCCTATTGGGGCATAGAACTCGTTTACCGCGAGGAGGAGGTGCGGGATGGCGCAGGAAATGAATACTTTTCTCGGCGGGTGCCGCGTGCTGGACCTCACCGATGAAAAGGGCCGCTTCTGCGGGAAACTCCTGGGAGACCTGGGTGCGGACGTGGTGCAGATCGAACCCCCCGGGGGTGATCCGGGACGCAATCGGGGGCCTTTCTACAAGGACATCCCGGATCCGGACAAGAGTCTTCCGTGGTTTTTCACGGGACTCAACAAGCGGGGGATCACTCTCAACCTGGAAACCGCGGACGGCAGGCAGATTTTCAGGAGGCTCGCAGCGAAAGCGGACTTCGTGATCGAATCGTTTGCCCCGGGTTACCTGGACGGTTTGGGCCTGGGATACGATGGGCTCGAGAAGATCAAGCCTTGCCTGATCATGACATCCATAACGCCCTTCGGGCAGAAGGGGCCGTTTGCCCATTACACGGCCACGGACCTGGTGGGGGTATCTCTGGCGGGAATGGCCCGCCTTTTCGGAGAAATGGACGGCCCCCCCACCCGCATAAGCGCTCCCCAGTTCTACTACTTCGGTTCCATCCACGGCGCGGTGGGTTCCATGGTCGCCCACTACCACCGGGAAATGACCGGGGGCGGGCAGCACGTGGACGTCTCGTGCCAGCAGGCCGTGGTGCTCGCCCTGCGGATCGCAGCGGAGACGTGGGATCTTCTCAAGGTCAATCCCCGGGGCATGGGGCCCGGCACGTCTCTTTCCAGGCCCGCGCCCCGGACTCCCGTTTATGTGCCCATCGTCCGGCAGTGCAAGGACGGACACGTGGTGGCCATGGTCTTCGGAGGGGCCCAGGCCGGCTTTGTCAAGTCGTCACGGGCCCTGGTGGCCATGGCCAACCGGGAGGGTTTCGCCCTGGGACTGAAAGACTTCGCCTGGGAGAAGATGGATTCCTCCACTGTTACCCAGGAGCAGGTGGATTCTCTCAACGGTCAAATCGAACCGTTTCTGCGCTCCAAGACCAAGGCCGAGTTGCTCGAAATGGCTCTCCAGGAGGAGATTCTCCTGGTGCCGGTCAACACCGTCAAGGACATCGCCGAAAGCCCCCAGCTTCAGGCCCGGCAGTACTGGAAGGAGGTGGAGCATCCGGAGCTCGGAGAATCCCTCGTGTATCCCGGCTGGCCCGTCAGGTGGACGGAGCTGCCCGCGTACCGGCCCCAGCGCCGGGCCCCGCTCATCGGCGAACACAACACGGAGATCTACGGCAAGGAGTTGGGTATTTCAGCCCAGGACCTGGTCCTTCTCAAGGCCCAGGGCATCATTTGACCAACGGGAGGGTGCGGATGACCGAGCAGGTTTTCGAAGGGATCAAGGTTGCGGATTTTGCCTGGGTGGGCGTCGGTCCCCAGACCTCCAGGGAACTGGCGGAACACGGCGCGACCGTGGTGCGCGTGGAGTCCCACAAACGACCCGACGTGCTCCGGACGGCGGCGCCGTTCAAGGATCTCACCCCCGGCATCGACCGCAGCGCCTTTGGTACGGCGTACAACACCAACAAATACGGCATGAGCGTGGACCTTACCACCGCCAAGGGCAAGGAGGCGGCCAAACGGCTCATCCGATGGGCGGATATCGTCACGGAGAGCTTCACCCCGGGCTCCATGGCGGCCCTGGGGCTGGGGTATGAAGACGCCCGGAACATCAAACCGGACATCATCTATTATTCCACCTGCCAGATGGGCCAGCAGGGCCCCCTGAGCAAGTTCGGCGGGTACGGGGAGTTCGGCGCGGCCTATGCGGGCTTCTCGCACCTTTTGGGCTCACCGGATGGAAAGCCGCTGCTCCTTGTCAACGCCCACCCCGATTTCATCGCCCCCTGGTACTTGGTCATCACCCTGATCGGAGCCCTGCTTCACAGGAAGAGGACCGGAAAGGGGATGTACCTGGACCAGGCCCAGGTGGAAGCCGGAGTGAGCTTCCTCGGCCCTTCCATGCTCGACTACTTCGTAAACGGCCGGGTGGCCTGTCGGATGGAAAACCGCGATCCCTATTTCGCTCCCCACGGCATCTACCCTTGCCTGGGGCAGGACCGCTGGGTGGCCATAACCGTCACCGACGAGAGGCAGTGGCAGGCCCTGTGCCGGGTCATGGGAGGCGCGGACTGGCTGGAAGAGCCCAGGTTCGCCACCGCGGTTTCGAGAAAACAAAACGAGGCGCAGCTCGATGGGCTCATGGGTGAGTGGACCCGTGATTTCACATGCCACCAGCTCATGGCCATGCTGCAAGACGTGGGGGTTCCCTGCGGTGCGGTCCAGACTTCTGAAGACCTTTTCAACGACCCCCAGCTCAAGGCGAGGAACCATTTCCGATTCCTGAAGCACGGCGTCATCGGGGAGCATGCTTACAACGCCCCGGCCTATCACCTGTCCAGGACACCGAATCGGATCCGCAAGGCCGGGCCGTGCCTGGGGGAAGACAATGAATACGTGTACAAGGAGATCCTGGGCTACTCCGATGACGAGATAGCCGACATGCTGGCCGAGGGGGTGATCACCACCGACGCGGACGTGCCCGAGGTTCTGCGCGGGAATTGACAGACAGGGCGGGCTTTGACATCCCTGCCCGTGAAGCGGCCACCGCGCTTCGGTAAGGACGAGGGGCAAGCCCAGCGGATGATCGCCCATGGGCAACACATCGTCCCGATCTGCAAGGATCCATACCTCGCGCCTCCACAAAGTGATCTTCTCATACCTTCACCCCGGTCCCCTTGCGGGGGCGAGGGGGATGCGGGAAAGGGAAATTTGTGACCGCGCGCACCAGATCCGGGCGCCATCAAAGGGATTTTCAGCCACGCTCCGGCACCTTGGCGCAGAGCTTCTTTGCAGGAGGCGACCGGTGTTTACGCAGACCCACCACAGGAGGATTTCACACAGGCGATAGAAGGGGTCTCCCTCTGCGCTCTTCGGCACGGGCCGGGCAAATAGACTGTCTCATTGCAGCGCGCCTACCGTTTCGAGGGCTTCGAACTGACGCCTCCGGACAAGCCCGTAATAAACATCGGCTTTGCCGACAAACGGTTTCAAGGCTTCGGCCCGGCCTTTCTTGTAGGCCATGCCGTAAAAACGCAGCAGTCTTGCAGGGGCGCCCACCAGTTCCCCATGCGAGGAACGGGCAGCGGCCTGCCTCTCCCTTTCGATCAGGGACGGCACGTCAAAGTAGGACAGTTCCACCACCTTTCCTTCTCGGACCCGTCCGTAGGCGTACCCGTTTCCCTGGTACCCCGCCTTTTCCCCTATCCTAAAAACGCGAAGCGGAAGTAGCGGCATGACTGCCTCCTTGTGAGGGTTGGAAGGAGGAACACGAAAGAAGACCGTGGCATCACCCGGTGAGAAGCTCTCCGGCGTCGGGAAGGGGTGTCCCACATGTCGATTACATCTACCCTGCTTGTGCTCCTGTCCATAGGGGAAGCCATTCATTTTTATGGGGAATGACCCTATCGATCGGGGTGGCCCCCCATGTATGCGGCAGCGTCGAAGGTATACCCCGCGCGGCCACAAACTGCGCTTCTCAAACCCTCACCCCGGCCCTCCATCACGACGGGCAAGGGAGTATGAAGAGCCGGCCGAAGCGATCATCGAGGCCAGAAGCCCCTTCATTGACACCCGTGTACAAACACAGTAAGGGGAAAGCCCTTTCGGCAAGACGCGTGCGTGAACCCATGGACTGTGCGTAGCAGCACGGACCAGGCCTTCGGGAAGGAGAATTCGCAGATGCAACCTGCGGACAAAGAACGATTGGAGCGGATGTTCCATCCGCGCGCCATGGCGGTATTCGGGGCAGTGACCAAGCCCGGCGGTTTCGCCCATTCCATAGTCCTGAGCCAGATGCGCTACGGATACACGGGTCGTCTGTACCCCGTTTCACTGGGCGGCGGGCAGGTGGCGGGGCTGCGCGTCTACCGGAGCCTGGGGGAGGTGGAGGGGCCTGTGGACCTGGCATCGGTTTCGGTGCCGGCCGGCGCGGTACCGGAGGTTCTGCGGGACTGCGTGCGCCACGGTGTGGCCGGTGCCCAGATCCACACTTCGGGGTTTGCCGAAACGGGCGAGGCCGAAGGCAAGGCCCTCCAAGCAGATATCACGCGGATCGCCGAAGAGGGTATCCGCCTCATTGGACCCAACTGTTTCGGCATCCACTGTCCCCGAGGTGGCATAACACTGCTGCCCGGATTCGATTTTTCCAAGGAGCCGGGTCCGGTAGCCCTGATCTCCCAGAGCGGAGGCGGCGCCAAGGACTTCGCTCACGAGACCCAATATGCGGGAATCGGCCTGAGCAAGGTGGTATCGTATGGAAACGGATGCGATTTGGGGGCTGTGGACCTTCTGACCTACCTGTCCGAGGACCCGGAGACGGGGTATGTGGGGGCCTACCTCGAGGGGGTTCCCGACGGTCGCAGGTTCCTGGAAGTGGTGCGCCGCATGACCGCCCGCAAGCCCATGGTCGTCTGGAAGGGCGGGCTCACGCCGTTTGGAGGCCGGGCGGCCATGAGCCACACGGGCTCGCTCAGCGGGGAGGGCCCGGTCTGGAAAGGGGCACTGACCCAGGCCGGAGCCGTTGCCGTGGACGGACTCGATGAGATGATAGACACCCTGGTGGCACTGACCTACCTGAAAAGCAGGGGAAGACGCATCGCTCTGGTGGGTGGCGGGGGGGCCATAGGGGTGTTCACTTCGGACCTGGCCCACCGGTTGGGCCTCGAGCTGCCTCTTTTCAGCGAGCAAACCCAGTCCCGCCTCAAGAAATGGTTCCGTACTCCGGGCAACAGCGTGCGCAATCCTCTGGATACGGGGACTCCCGCCATGCCGCTGGAGCCTTTCACCGCCCTGCTGGAAGAGGTCCTGACCCGGGAGCCCATAGACGTTCTCGTGTGCGTCATGCTCCTGCACCCGCTGGAGGTGGTGTTCCCCACCTTCATGGAGATGGAAGGTCTCAAACCCGAGCCCAAAGGGGCTTATTTCGAAGGATTGCTCCAAGCACTGAAACGCCTGAAACGCTCCACGGGCAAAGACGTGGTGATGGTGATCGAGAACCGGGCACACCGGCTGGAATACGTGGAGTTCGAAGAGCTCAACCGAATGATCCACTTCCGGTACCAGGCAGAGGGAATACCGGTCTACTCCCACGCCGAACGTGCCCTTCGAGGGATCAGGAATGCATCGTTCGCCCTTTGCCCCCAAGAGCGTGCCTGAAGGTTCTTTTCAAGCGGATCGGGGCTGCCTGGAACCAGGGGCAGACTGGCGGTCCGGGGGCAACCGTCACTTCGCCAGTCCGGAAACAGCGTCGAGGGAAAGCTTGCCCGCCGCCTTGAAAGGGATGATCCTGGCCAGGACCGCGCTGCCTGCGATGTGCAGCCTGCCCGAGATTTCATATTCGAGCTTGGCGTCCGACAGGCCTTTGCCCTTTTCCGCCTCCCCTGCCTTCCTGACCATTTCCAGCAGGGTCGATGCCACCCCCAGCACCGACGAATAGACGATCACGGTGGCGGTCCCCGTATCAAACGCAGGGATCTTGGCGGCGATTTTGGAAACCCCCGTGGCCAGGCGTCTGCCGTTGAGCTCCAGCTCGCAGTCGATTCCCTTTATCTCGAAGGGAAAGTCGTTTGTGTTGAATACGCGCAGCTCCACCTCCATGACCGTTTCCAGGACCTTCATCTCCCGCACGTTGATGTTGGCAAGGGTTATACGCGGAGGCTCCACCCGCATGCCCATCAGGGAGCACCCTGCCCAAAAGGCAGCCATCGCCGCCGCGACCAAAGCAACCGCTATGATTCTCGTCGTCCCTTTGACCATCCCATTCTCCATCACTGCCCATCCCGCCCTGCGGGCCTTGCCCGGCGGTCGACCCGGTGACGGGAGGCCACTTCGCCCTCAGGCTCTCGCGCAGCGCCCCGGAATCCGACACCGATCATCTTTCCGGTCGCCTCGTTTTCCCCTCCCCCCGACCCGCTTCCACGGCGGGAGAGGGGACATCAGGAGCTGCGGGGAAAGACAATCAAGGCCCGGTATCCCTTTTTCACGAACGCCAGTCCTTGGGCTCCATTATGCGGAAAATCTCGGTCTTGTCCTGGTCGGAGAGGATCTTTTTCAAGATGTTCCTCCCCTCCAGGTCCTTGAAGGCCTGCGCCAGATGCTCCGGAGTCCCGGTCCAGAACTTACGGATGTTCCGGGAAGAGACCGTCGTGTCCACATCGACGAGGCTGCAGCAGAGCAGATACAGGGAGACGGCTTCCACCGACAGGCCCGTCTTGAATATGGCCTGGTCCATGGTGGGAGATCTCCTGTCGGTGTCCATGTGTTCCCCCCCTCCTTTGTCCTTCGCCAATCGTCTTCTCGCCATCGGTGCTCGGGACACCCCCTGTGTCACTATATGCGAGAGGGGCTCCCGGTTCAACCCCTCACGCAGGGTCAATGGGTTCTGACGGCGATTACATGAACAATCGAGCAATTAGGGCTGTTCTTGGGCATTCCCGTCTGTGATCGTTGTCCTTGTCCTAAGGGCTCGCTCAAGAATGACTTCCCATTTTGATGCGCCTATGCATCACGCATGGCAGTGTTGCTCGTCGGTTAAATGGCCCGCCATTCGCCCTCCTCGCGCCTTGCCATGCGTGCGCCTCGACGGCTGAAAAAGGGAATTTATTCTCACGCGAGCCCTAATCAGTCCCGCAGGGACGGTGATCGTCCTCGAACCTGGAAGGAATGTCCAAGCTGACGGGTACCATTTCTGTCTGGGATTCGTTGGCTCTCGGTTAAACACACGCAACAACCCGAGTATGGGAGGCGGTACGCCGATTACGATCACGAGAACGACAGCGATTAATCGGGTCGTTTGCCGACAGAATGGACCCGGTTCAGGCTCGATCGGGGCATGGGACAGATTTGCGCCGGAGGGCCTCTCCTTGACTTGGAAAGGAGAGGTTCTTATACTCAGATCTTCAAAAGGGCGCCGCGTGCATCGGCGCCCAGGTTGCATGTTATAAGGAGGTTGCCATGCCCATTTACGAATACGAGTGTGAAAAGTGCTGCAAGACCTTCGAGGAGATCGTTTCCTTTTCCGACACGGGGGAACATCCCTGTCCCGCCTGCGGAGCGAAAGAGACGAAAAGGGTCCTTTCCGCGTGCGTGAGCCGAACCGCTGGAGACGGGGGGGGCAGCTCGTGCGGGACCGGGGCTTCGGCGGGTTTTTCCTGAGCCTCCTAAGAGCGCAGCGGTCCGCTGCGCACCCAAGGGACGATGCGTGAGTCCCCCAAAAAGGGGGAATCCTTCGTTGAGGTTTTCTTGATGTGATTGGAGTCTTCGATTCAGGAATCGGCGGTCTCACCGTGGCCAAGGCCATGTCCGGCCTGCTGCCCGATTACCCCATCTGCTATTTCGGGGACACGGCCCGAACCCCTTACGGCACCAAGAGTCCGCAGACGGTCATTGGTTACTGCCTGGAGAACACGCGCTTTTTGATCGAAAAAGGGGCCACCATGATCGTGGTGGCCTGCAACACCGCTTCCAGTGTGGCCGCCGAAGCCCTGAGACAGTCCTTCGATGTTCCCATCCTGGAAGTGATCACCCCTGCCGTGGAAATGGCGATCTCCGATCGCCGGGCGAGGAGCATCGGGGTCATCGGAACGCGCGCCACCGTAAAGAGCGGCGTGTACGAGGCCAAGATCGCCGCAATGGCACCCGACTTGCGCGTACACTCCGTTCCGTGTCCCCTGCTGGTGCCCCTGGTGGAGGAAGGGTGGCTCACACAGCCGGAAACACGCAGAATCGTGAAGAAGTACCTCCACCCCCTCAAGACACGCCAGATCGATACCCTCATACTCGGATGCACACACTACCCGATTCTCAAGGAAATGATCCAGGAAAAGATCGGCAAGCGCGTGCGCATCATCGATTCGTCCATCGCCGTTGTCAAAAGCCTCGAGAGTTACCTGCAAGCGCACCCCGAGCAAGGATCGTCCCTGGCCCGCAAGGGAACCGCCGGTATATTTGTGTCCGATGTCACCGAGCAATTCCAGAAGGTCGCCCAGACAATCCTCAGGAAACGGGTTGTCCTGCAGCACGTGTCTCTCTGACCGAGCGGGGCTCGGGCGTTTGACGGGGAACAAGGAGCCAACGCACAACGCAAGGGGAGAGGAGCCATGCCGACGTTTTTTGCGAGCGAACTTGTGGCGAGGGCCTTGAAAAAGGAGAATATCGACTGTGTCTTCACCTTGAGCGGGGTGCCTTCGTTCGGAGTGTACGAGGCGCTGGTGCGTGAGGGGATTCGTCTCATAGATGTGCGCCACGAGCAGGCCGCCGTGCTCATGGCCCAGGGGTATGCCAGGGCCACGGGCAGACCGGCGGTGGCCTGGGTGGTTCCGGGGCCCGGGGTCCTGAACGCCGTCACGGGAATTGCCAACTGCTTCTATGGGTCGGCGCCCGTTGTGATTCTTGCGGGCCAGAGCCGGATGGAGGAGTTCGAGCTCAAGGCATTTCACGAGATGAACCATCTGGAGCTGGTGCGTCCCATCACCAAATGGGCCGCAACGGTATATGAAGGCCGCCGGATAGCAGAATACATGAGCATTGCCTTTCGGGAGGCCGCCTCCGGGATGCCCGGTCCTGCGTATGTGGACTTTCCCCAAAATGTTCTGGAAGACCAAGTCCGCGAGGAGGAGGCGGTCTTGCCGGACCGATACAGGACGGTGGCCCGTGCTTGGGCGGACCCTACGCTGGTCGCCGAGGCCGTTTCCATGCTGTCTCGCGCCAAGAGGCCCCTTCTGGTATACGGCAGCGGCGTTCTGTGGAGCGGAGCCCACGGGGAACTGCTCCGTTTCGTGGAAACGACGCGCATACCCTGTGTCCCCACCCCCCTTGCCAGGGGCTGCGTACCCGACGATCATCCCCTTTCCTGTTTTCTCGGGCGCTCCCGGGCCATGGCCGAATCGGACGTCATCCTGTTCCTGGGCGCGCGCATCAACTTCATTCTCAGCTTCGGAAGGCCGCCGCGGTTCAAACCCGACGCCCGCACCATCCAAGTGGACATCTGCCCGGAGGAAATAGGGCGCAACAGACCCATCGATCTTGGCATCGTGGGTGACGCCAAGGCGGTCCTGGGTCAGCTCCTGGACCAGTGGACACGCAAGGGGTTGAAAGGCGACGGCTCCTGGGCCGCGGAGTTGAAAGCGCCGGAAGAAAAAAAGCGGGAGCAATGGATGCAGATGGCCGCGTCGTCCCAAAAGCCCATCAGCCCCATCCGCCTCTGCACCGAGGTGGCCTGGTTCCTCCAAAGGGACGCCATCGTCACCGTTGACGGGGGGGAGATCCTGGATTTCGCCCGCAATCTCATCCCTTCCTACGTACCCGGAGCACGCATGAATCCGGGTGTCACGGGCCTTCTCGGAATAGGCATTCCGTATGCAGTCGGCGCCAAGCTGGCCCACCCGGACAGGCAGGTCCTGTGCATATGCGGTGACGGTGCCTTCGGCTTGAACGGCATGGAAATGGACACCGCGGCGCGCCACGGGGCCCCCATCGTGGTGGTCCTTTCCAACAACGCGTGCTGGGGGGTCTGCGCGAACGCCCAGAAGGGTATCTACGGAGCCGAAAGGACCTTCGGAACCGTTCTTGCGGCAAGTCGGTACGACCTGGTGGCCCAGGGTCTGGGGTGTTACGGAGAGACGGTGGAGGAACCCGATCAGATCCGCCCCGCCTTGGAGCGAGCCTTCGCCTCGGGAAAACCGGCCCTACTCAACGTGATCACGGACGCCGAGACGGCCTCCTATTCCATGAGCCCCCAGCTAAAGGGTCTGCCGCTTTTCCAGTAGGGTCGCAGGGGCCGGCGGGCGGCCCACGCCCCCGGCCCGCAAATGATCGGATCATTTCGGCGCACGGGCCGTCACGTACACAACGGTGCTTTGCCACCCCACTTCCGTGCCGAGAAGTGCACCGGTGAGGATCGCCCGAACCCGCTCCACCTCGTCTTCGGACAGGAGGCGCCGCAGCCGCTCCCTGTAACTGGGACGCCCGGCCGCGGGGCGGTGATCTGATACGGGAAACCATCTGGAAAGCACGGTCTCGGTGACCAGTATGTGTGTCGCGCCCTGCTCTTCCTGGACCGTCCCCTGTTCCAGCCCCGCAGACGCCACTGCGGCTTCGAAGACGGACGCGTCCCAGTTCACCATGGGGTCATGGGGCTCGGCATAGATGGCCTCCTCGGCATCCCTCCATTTGTTGAAAAGGGCTTCTCCAGCCAATTCGCGGGCCACCAGGCGGTAGACCCGCTGTCCCCCCCGGGGCACCGTCTCGGCCATAGACAGGACCGCGCCCGCCCGCAGCACCGCGGCCACGGCCTTAAGGGCTGCGGTCTTGTCGCGGCAGCCCAGCAGCGCGTTGCGGCCCAGGGCCCTGTCGAAGCGGACGTGCCCCTGCCCTCTTGCAGCAACAAGGGCCCCGACGGCCTCCAGAGGACCTGCCAGGAGGAAGGGGCGGTCCGCTTCCGGGAGTCGCAGGGCCTGGGCTTCCAGGGCACGGGCTGTTTGACGATCGGTTACGAGCACCCACACGCCTCCTTCCGGTGCCCGACGCAGGGCCTCCCACGTCAGGAGTCCGGTCGCCCCGTTCAAGTCGAGCACCACGTGGTGCCGTTCGATCGCGCCCGCAGCCACGATGCGGTCCCGTACACGACCCAGTTCCCGCCCTGCCTGGCTGATGGCCCGCTGCAGCCATCGCTCCCGGGCCCGGTCTGCAGGGGAGAAGCTGAGCACCTCAGGGGGGGCGGCCGCGACCCCCTCGACCATGGCCGTGACCTGGGCCTCCCGGCGGCGGGCCACCCGGAGAGCGATGTCCTTTTCCCTTCCCTGGTCCGAGGGCACGTAGAACACGTTTCCCTGAAGCGTGTCGGGAAGGTACTGCTGGGCCACCCAGTGATCCCGGTACGCGTGGGGATACAGGTATCCTTCTCCGTGGCCGAACCCCTTTTTGTCCCGGCTGGCGTCTTTGAGATGGGAGGGGACCTGCTCTTCCGCTTCTTTTTCCACGGCGCTCAGGGCGTCGAAGAACCCCATGACGGAATTGGACTTGGGCGCCGTGGCCAGATAAAGGGCCGCTTGGGCCAGGTGGAATCGACCTTCCGGCAGCCCCACACGGTCGAAGGCCTCGGCGCAGGCGGTCACCACCCGGACCGCCTCGGGGTCCGCCAAGCCCACGTCTTCCCCGGCCAGGATGAGCATGCGGCGGAAAATGAAGCGGGGGTCTTCCCCCGCGTAGACCATCCTGGCCAGCCAGTAGAAGGCCGCGTCCGGGTCGGATCCCCGAAGGGATTTGATGAAGGCGCTGATGGTGTCGTAGTGCACGTCTCCGTCCCGGTCGTAGAAGACGGCCCGACGCTGGATGCTGTCCTCCGCCACCGCCAGGTTCACGACGATCACCCCTTCCGCCCCGGTGGGGGTCGTTTCCACGGCAAGTTCCAGGGCGTTGAGCACCCCCCGGGCGTCTCCGTTGGCGACATCCACGATGTGGTCCAGGGCGTCGGGCTCGATGCGCACCCGGCGGCGTCCGTACCCCCTCTCCGGATCGGATAATGCCCTGCGGGCGATGGTGCGAAGGTCCTCTTCGGTCAGGCGCTTCAACTGGAAGATCCGACTGCGGCTTACCAGGGGGGGATTGACCGAGAAATAGGGGTTCTCGGTGGTGGCGCCAATGAGAATGACGGTGCCGTTCTCCACCCAGGGGAGCAGTCCGTCCTGCTGGGCCTTGTTCCAGCGGTGCACCTCGTCCACAAAAAGAATCGTCCGCTGCCCGTGGCTGCCCATGCGGTCCCGGGCCTGCCGGACGGCCTCCCGCAGGTCCTTCACACCGGTCAGCACCGCGTTCAGGGTCACGAACCGGCTCCGGGTGGTGTTGGCGATGACAGCGGCCAGCGTGGTCTTCCCCGTACCCGGTGGTCCGTAAAAGATAAGGGACGACAGTTGATCGGCCTGTATGGCGCGGCGAAGCAGGCGTCCCGGCGCCACGATATGGTCTTGCCCCACGAACTCGTCGAGGGTCCGGGGACGCATGCGCGCGGCAAGGGGCTCACCCTCTCCGGGTAGGAGCTCACAGGCAGGGGGCGTGCCGCCGGGCATTTCTTTCTGGGTCATGTTCGGATCCGTGTGATGTCAGGCGTCCGCAGTCTCCTGCCCGGACCTTCTCAAGTGGACCGGCGCCGCCCGGTGCTTGCGAACCTTGCCGTTGAGAAGTTCCACGAAAAGGGAAAAGGCCATGGAAAAGTAAATGTAGCCCCTGGGAATGTGCAGGTCGAAACCCTCGGCGATAAGGGCCACCCCCACCAGGAGGAGGAAACTCAGGGCCAGTATCTTCATGGTGGGTCGCCGCTCGACGAACCGGGTCACGGCCCCGGAAAAAAACATCATGGACACAACGGCGATGACGATGGCCGCCACCATCACGGGAAGGTGCTTGGCCAGGCCGATGGCCGTGATTACCGAATCGATGGAAAACACGATATCCAGGATCATGATCTGCACGACGATGCCCCAGAAACCTCCCCGTCCCCCGGCCCGGGAACCGACCTGCTCCCCCTCGAGGTTTTCGTGGATTTCCAGCGTGCTCTTCCCCAGCAAGAAGGTCCCCCCTCCTATCAGGATGATGTCCCGTCCGGAAATGGCCATTGTGAAGACGCTGACAAGGGGTTCGGTGAGGCCCATGATCCACACCAGACAGAACAGAAGGGCGATGCGGGTGAGCATGGCCATGCCCAGGCCGATCACCCGGGCCTTGGGCTGCTGATGGAAGGGCAGCTTTCCGGTCAGGATGGCAATGAAGATGAGATTGTCCACACCGAGAACGATCTCCAGGGCGGTCAGGGTTCCCAGAGCGATCCAGATTTCAGGGTTCGTCATCCAGTCCATGGGGTCGGCGCCCTCCTTCGCGCAAAAACTTGGAGACCCATTAAACCCCACCAGGGGTCCGTGTGCAAGCCTTGCCTTCAAGGGTTTCCTTGCGCCGACAACCGTGGGACCCTTGCAAGGGAGGCATTGATGATCGGTCCGGACGAGCGAGGCCTTGTTTCCCACCGGCCTCCTGTTACGCAAGGTTGAGGATGCATCCGTGGAGCCCCGGGTGAATCGAGGTTTTCCCGGGGCGGGCACCGGCCACCAAAAAAAACTCTTCCGTCCGTGGTCGAACGAGGCCGGAGGCGATGATCAAGGCCTAAGGGAGGCAAGAGGATTGACCATTATGACGCAAAAGGCTAATGCAAAGGAACATCGACACGGCATGGGCCCACAGGAACGAAACCCTGGCACCCTGTCTGGAAATTACTTTGACGGAGGCCGGGAGGGGGGCCAGGCGGCGTGGAAAACGGAAAACGGTCGCTCCAGGAGATCACTGCCTATGTCAAAGCCACCCGGCAAGACGGCAGGCCCTTTCCGAAAACCCCATCAACCGGCAAAAGATCGCCAGGCTCTTCATCGACCTGGAATCGGGAAAAGGGAGGCCTGCGCCTCGCCGGTGATGCCACCGAAATGATGGGGCTCTACGGGCAGTTCGAAGTCTGGGAAAACGCCCCCTTCGGAGGCATGATGTGCCACGGGTACCAGTTCGCGCCGGGAAACAACATCGCCGCGGGCAGCGGTGAGGTGCTCTGCAATGTCATCGCGTGGACGGGGCTCGGGCTGCCCTGATTGAAATGATTGGCAGGATGGTAGGATCTGGCCTGAGGCACGCCCCCACAGGAGCGTTGGGCATCCGCCCCAGAAGTTGGAATCTATCGCTTTTCAAGGTCATCATGCGAGGGGTGGCAAACCGCAAAAGGGAAAGAGGAAGGTCTTCATGGTATGGCAGCCTGAATTGGAGGAACTTGCGCTTCGTCGCCGTCTTGCCGCCAAGATGGGGGGAGAGGAGGGCATCGCCAAACAGCATACACGGGGAAAGCTCACCGTGCGCGAACGCATCGTGTTGCTGGCCGATCCGGGATCGTTTCAGGAAATCGGGGGCCTGGCCGGAAGCGGGGAGTACGACGGGGGGACCCTCAAAGGATTCACGCCGGCGAACTCCGTGATGGGTCTGTGCACCCTCGACGGGCGAAAAGTTGCGATCCACGGGGGCGATTTCACCGTCCGGGGGGGAGCTGCGGACGCCGCGGTGGGCGACAAGGGCGGGTTCGCCCAGCGGCTGGCCCGGCAGTGGCGCATCCCGTACGTGCGCCTGCTCGATGCCACGGGGGGAAGCGTGCGTACCTTCGAGAAGATGGGACGCACATACCTGCCGGTGAACCAGGGGACCTCCGGCATCGAACAGCTCCTGTGCACCGCGCCGGTGGTCTCGGTCGTCCTCGGTTCGGTGGCCGGACTCCCGGCCGTGGAGGCGAGTCTGTCCCATTTCAGCGTGATGGTCAAGGGCTTGAGCCAGGTCTTTCCCGGCGGTCCACCCGTGGTCAAGGCCGCCCTGGGCATAGACATCACCAAAGAGGAGCTGGGGGACGAACACACCCAGATCTACATGGGGGGCGTGGTGGACAACCTGGCCGGAAGCGAACAGGAGGCTTTCCACATGATCCGACGGTTCCTGAGCTACCTGCCCCCCAGCGTGTGGGAGCTGCCGCCGCACACCGTGTGCACCGACCCTGCGGACCGATCCGATGAAGAGCTGCTGGCCATCGTGCCCCGGGCCAAAAACAGAACTTACAACCCTTACAAGATACTGGACCACGTGCTGGACAGGGACACCTTCTTCGAGATATCCCCCTTGTACGGGCGCTCCCGCATAACGGGGCTGGCCCGAGTAAAGGGTTACGCAGTGGGGGTGATGATCAACAACCCCGCCGTATTGGGCGGCTCCATGGACGTGGCCGCGGGCACGAAGGTGATCCGCTTCTTGCAGCTCTGCGACACGTTTCACCTTCCCATGGTCTATTTTGCCGACGAGCCCGGATTCATGGTGGGCCTTGAAGAGCAGAAGAGAGGGATCGTTAGGGCCGGCGCCAAGATGCTCTGCGCCACCTTCCGCACCCGGATGCCATGGATCACCTTCGTGGTCCGGCAGCTCTTCGGGGTGGCCGGGCAGTGTCACTACAGACCCGGAGGCATGTTCAAACGCTGTGCCTGGCCTTCGGGCACCTGGGGGTCCATGCACATAGAGGGCGGGGCCACGGCAGCCTACCGCCGGGAGATCGAGGCCGCTCCCGACCCCGAAGCCAAGCGCAAGGAGATCGAGAGCCGGTTGCAGGCCATCGCCTCGCCTTTCCGCTCGGCCGAGGCTTTCGACATTGAAGACATCATCGACCCGAGGTCCACACGCCCGATCCTGTGCGACTTCATCGAAACAGCCCAGGCGATCCTGCGCACGCAGATAGGGCCGAGTCCGGTCCCGTATATGCCGTAATGCCGTAAGGAAGGAGGGGCTGCGTCCAGCGGGGGAAAACGGTGGGAGTGGAGCCCCAAGGACACAGATGCCCACACACTTCATCCCTTTGACCCGAGGTCGGAGCAAGTCGGGGCGGACCGGGGCCGCAGGGGATGACTCTTTGAAGTCGCGGCCGATTTGCCCACAGCGCGTTCGAAATGGTTTTCAGATGGGCAGGTTAAGGCTGTGTCCCTTTCCAAAAGGCATTGGAGTAATGCTTGTGTATCAGGCGATCCTTGGTGAGCAGTATGTTCGATTTCAAAGCGGCCTGAGCAACAATGATTCGATCGAAGGGATCACGAGTCCATTTCTGGTTGTCGGCCAGGAAAATTACTTCCTCGAAAGGCCTACCGCATATGCCGAGACCGATTCTTTTTTGAAGGTCCTCAAAGACCAGCTTCCCCGGGTCCGATGTTCTTCCGGTTTCGTAAAGATATTCCAGCTCCAGCACGACCATGGGGGATATCCAAATGGACTCGGCATTGATCATACGCTTTACAGCCGGATCGAGATGATCGACCCTACCGGCGTAAAGCCATGCGACCACATGAGTATCCAGGTAGATCATGGGCGCCATTCCTCAGACCAGTCCAGATGAACAATGTCCTCGGCATCGCACTTTAGATATCCCTTTCGGGAAGGCAGGTTGTCCAACTTGTCCCGCGGTTCCGAAAGGATAATCTTAAGAATCTTTCCCCGCCGGTTGACTTCCAGGGGGATACCCGTATCCAGGACTTGATCGAGCAATCGGTAAATATTCGCCCTTAATTCGGAGGTGGTCAGAGGCATATGAGTCTCCGCTATCGGTTCATGTTTGAAACCCTCAGACGGGCTTAAACACAATACCCGTGAATGAAAACGCTTTAGACTGCCAGCGACCACCGGCGCCCGCTTTCTCGGCAAGAAAAAAGGCTGTCAGGTCATCGTGGAGCGCATCTCGATTCGATTCCCCGCTTGAGGGGGCCAGGGGGCTGTTTCCCAGGCTCCGACAACCCTTCACACCCCCCCTTTGCCACCCTCAAGGGGGGAGTGTCGACGCCAAACTGGACCGAGGAATGAAATAAGGATCTTATATCCCAAGCAGATTCATTCACGCGTATCGCGCTTAAACATAGTATATCCACGTACGTTCGTCAATAAGAGGGTCGTACGCCCAGTCATCATCAGCCCTCGGAGAACCCCGTCAGTGTCCTTGTCGTCTTTTCTCGCAATGGTCTCAAGCTCTTACAGCCTACCGTACCTCGACCATGGGGGAGAGACCGAACGTTTTCTGCAATGTCCGTCAAAATACCTGTCGTTGCCAACTTCCGGGCTCGGAAACGACCAACGTCCCTGCGGGACTGATTACGACAACGACAACGATCACGAACAGGAACAACCCAAAACACATCTAACAGTTCGTTTTTTCATGTAATTGCCGTCGGAATCCATTTACCCTGGGGCATATTATGCCTTGACTTCGGGGGGGGATACCTCTACTGGATGTTTGCGGTAAGATTGGAATTTCCTGGGGAAAAAGATCGCGGACCGTACCGGGGCAAGTTGCCGCCGCCTAGCGCCCGTCCCCGAAAGTCACCCGTCCACACAACCCGACGCCGCGGCAAGGAGGTGGAAAGAGAAGTGCACCGCACCGATGCGCGGCCGACAAACCTTAGGGGATGGGAGGAAGAACCGGAAGGGGATCTTCCCAAGCTCAACGACGGACCCGAGAAGCGACCGCCCAGATGGCTTACAAAGACGATCGATACTACATGAGGACCGCCTGGCTCTGGCTCGCAGGGTGGGCGCTTTTCCGCCTCATCTGGGCGGGTCTTTTCCCTCTGGCCCCTGACGAGGCCAACTACTGGCAGTGGGGAAGGCACCTGGCCTGGGGGTACCACGACCAGGCCCCCCTCATGGGGTGGGCCCTCTGGCTTTCCACATCCGTCCTCGGTCACTGCGAATGGTCCGTGCGCCTGCCCTCCGTCCTGGCCATGTGGACGGCTTCGGCCTACCTGGTGGCCATGGCCCGCAGGTGGTCGGGGACCCGCACCGCCGTGGCCGTTGCCTTTCTCACGCAAGGGGTCCTCGTATTCAACGTGGGAGGCCTGTTGGCCACTCCGGACGCCCTCCAGGCAGCAGGATGGGCCGGCGCCGCCTACCACACGGCGAGGGCATACGAAAACGGCAAGTGGGCCCAGTGGCTCACCGCCGGTTTCTGGCTCGGTTTGGGGCTACTCGCCAAATACACCATGATCGTCTTCCCCGCCGGGGCCTTTGCCTATGGCCTCTTCTCCTCCCAGCACCGCGTGCGGCTCATTTCCCCGGGGCCCTACGTTGGCCTGCTGCTCGGGCTGGCCATGTTCTGTCCGGTCATTTACTGGAACCACGAGAACAACTGGAACTCCCTTCGCCACGTGGCGCATCTCGGAGGGACCGACCAGGATTTCATCCTGCAATGGCGATACCTGGGCGACTACGTGGCCTCCCAGGCCGCCCTTCTCTCGCCCCTGGTTTTTCTCCTCATCCTCCTATCCTGGGGCACGGCCTCAATGGGTACGGGCGTGGGAGGGCACTGGACCCAGACCTATTACCTGTGGACCTCCTTTCCCATGTTCGCGGGCTTTGCCCTTCTCAGCCTCCACACAAGGGTGTACGGCAACTGGCCGGCTGCCGGCTATCTCACCGCTTCGGTGCTGGCAGCCACCTATTTTTCACAGCGCACCAAGAGGGTCTTTTCCACCAGACCCAAGGAACGGGGAAAACTGTGGGCCTGGGCCGTCGGAACGTCGTACCTGCTGACCCTCTGCGTCCTGCTCCACGTGGTCTGGCCCGTGCTGCCCGTTCCCTTGCAGATGGACCGGACCCTTACCGAGCTCTCCGGGTGGAGGGAGCTGGGAGAAGAGGCCGGGGCCCTCAAGGAAGCCATGCCCCAGCCTTCGCGCACTTTCCTGTTCGGACTTCGCTACCAGATCGCAAGCGAGCTTGCCTTTTACAGCCCCGGAAGACCTCGAACCGTGTGCATCAACCGATGGAAACGTCCCAACGTGTACGACTACTGGTGGAGGGACCAGGACCTTCTGGGGTGGGATGCCGTGGGCGTCACCCTGAGCCCCGACAGCCACACCACCATGCTCCACGAGGTGTTTGACCGGGTGGACCCGCCGGTGGCCCTTCCGGTCACCAGGGACCTTCCCTTCTACCGAAGAAAAGACGGCGCCTGCCCACCGATCAAGACTTTCTACCTGTACAAGGCTTACGGGTTTCGCGGCGGTCTTCGCTGGAAGCCTCCGGAAGGAAGGGATGTCCGTAAGGTGGCGCAAGGCTCCTAGTGCGTATCCTGCCCGCGCAGGGGAACCAGGTGCGACATGGCTTGTAGGGGCCTCAAACGGTTTTTTTCAGGCGAACTCCCGGCGGTGCAGCCTTTTGATCCTAAAAAGTTCCTGGAAGACGAACAGGAACTTGAGGGGGCTGTCGTAGCGGATCCGTGAGTCCGCCGCGTGGACCCACTGTACGGGAAACTGGGCCACCCGGTACCCTCTCCTGGCGGCCAGCCAAAGGATCTCCGCATCGAAGATGACGCTGTCAAGCTTCTGCCTGGAAAAAAGGTCCCGGACCGCCTGCCGGGTGAAGATCTTGAAACCGCACTGGGTGTCCGGATAGTCGATACCCAGATGGCGATTCTGCACGAAGGTGTAGCACTTGGCGCACCACTGCCTCACCTTGCTCTGGCGATGCAGGATCCGGGACCCGGCCACGGCCCGGGAGGCGATGGCGATGTCGGCCCCTTGGCGAAGGAGATCCATCGCCGGCTCCAAGGCCTCGATGGGGACCGAATAGTCTGCATCCATGAACAGGATCACCCGTCCCGAGGCCCTGAGCATGCCGTAGCGCACCGCGTGACCCTTGCCGCGATTGGGATGGTATTCCAGTGTCCGCACCACAGGACCCTGCCCGTGGGCAAAGCCTCGAACCACCCGGCAGGTGCCGTCGGTGCTCCCGTCGCTCACCACCACCACCTCGCTGGGGAAGACCTGCCGACCCAGGTAGGAGAGGGTGTTTTTCAGCGTGGGAACGATGCGGTCTTCCTCGTTGAAGGCTGGAATCACCACGGAAAGCTCGGTCATGGGACGGCGCTCCTCCCCAATCCCGTACGCCGGCGCAGCAAGTGGAGGCCCCCCTCGAGGGCGAACACCGTCACCGAGGCGCACACAGTGCCCACCGCGGCCCCCACCGCCACATCCAGGGGAAAGTGCACCCCAAGATACACCCGGGAATAGCCCACCACCGCGGCCACCAGGTAGAATAAGGGCCACAGCCTGCGAAAGAAGTACGCGAGGAAAGCGGCCGCGGCAAATATGTTGGTGGCATGGGAAGAGGGAAGGGAGAGAGACTCCCCCAACACGGGCTCCTTCAGGGGAGGGGTGACGCTCCAGGTCTTGAACATCCGGTCGTAGAGGTGCACCCCCGAAAGCACGTGATAAGGGCGGGGGCGGTCAAAAACCGGTTTGAGAATATGGGAACTCATGGTCTCGGAAAGGGACAGCAGGAGCAGGACACCCACGGCTGCGCGGCGGCCCCGCGCCCCCTTTCGGATCAACAGAAAAATCCAGCACAGTGCCAGGGGCACGTAGAAGAACTTCAGGTTCGAGGCCACGGGCATCACCGTGTCGAAAACCGCGTTCTGCCAGGATCGATTCACCAGGTAGAAAAGCCACGTGTCCAGTTGTTCCAACATCTCCGGCATACTCCACAGCCCGCGAAGCACCCGCGAGCCCTTATCCTTTCATCGATGCTTCCTGGTGCGCCCCGTTGACGAACTGCAGATGGTAGAGCTTGCGGTATTCCCCCCCCAACTGCAAAAGCTGCTCGTGGGTGCCCTGCTCCACGATTCGTCCATCCTCCACCACGAGGATGCGGTCCGCATGCTGCACCGTGGACAGGCGGTGCGCGATGACGAGGGTCGTCCGCCCCTTCATGAGGTTGTCCAGGGCCCTTTGCACTATCCTCTCCGACTCGGTGTCCAGGGACGAGGTGGCCTCGTCCAGGATCAGGATGGGTGCGTCTTTCAAGAGGGCCCGTGCGATGCATATCCGTTGCTTCTCTCCGCCGGAAAGACGCCCCCCCAGCTCTCCCACCGACGCATCGAACCCCTTGGGAAAGCGCATGATGAAATCATAGGCATAGGCGGCCCTGCTCGCACGTTCGATTTCGGGCCCCCCGGCGCCAGGGTTGCCGTAGGTGATGTTGTTGCGCACCGTGTCGTTGAAAAGGATGGGGTCCTGCGTTACAATGGCGATCTGCCGGCGCAGGGACACCAGGGTCACCGTACGAACATCCACACCGTCGATGCACACGGCACCGGAACTCACATCGAAGAACCGCGGAATCAGGTTCACCAGGGAGGACTTTCCCCCCCCACTGGCTCCCACGAGCGCCACCACCTCGCCGCAGCGCACGGTGAGGTCGATCCCCTTGAGCACCAGGGTCTCGTCGTATCGGAAGGAGACGTCGTGAAAGCTCACGGTGTGGGGGCTGCGCACGAGGATCGCCGCGTCTTCGCGGTCCCGGATGTCCGATTCGGTCTCGATGATGTCGAAAACCCGGTCCACCGCGGCCAACCCTTCTTGGACCGCGTTGTTGAGTCCGGTGAGCTTTTTGACCGGGTCATAAAGCATCAGCACCGCGGCCATGAAAGAGAAAAAGGTGCCGGCCGTGGAGGTTCCCTGGATCACTCGGTACCCCCCGTACCATATGACGCCGGCGATCCCCAGGCCCGCCAGGAACTCCATGATGGGCGAGGAAAGGGACTTGGCGATGACCGAACGCATCTCCAGGCGGAAGAGGGCCGCGGTCTTGTCGTAAAACCGTCTCTTCTCGTATCCTTCCATACCGAAAGCCTTGACGATCCGGTTGCCGGAAAAGGTCTCGTGCAGGAAGGCGGTCAGGTCGGCCATGGCCTCCTGGCATCCCGTGCTCACCCGGCGTACGCGTCTTCCGAACCGCACGACGGGGTAAAAGGCTGCGGGCAGGACAAAGAGGGCAAAAAAGGCCATCTTCCAGTCGCGGTAAAAAATCACACCCGCAAGGCCCACTATGGTGAAGCAGTCCCGCAAGGCCCCCGTGACGGCCGTGGAAACCATCGCCTTGATCACGTTGACGTCGTAAGTGATGCGGGACATGAGGACCCCGGTCTTTTCGTTCTGGAAAAACGCCGTGGGAAGGTCGATCATCTTCTCGTAGAGGGTGTCCCGGAGCTGCTTGATGATCCTCTCTCCCACGTAGTTCATCAGGTAGGCCTGGCCGTAGTAGCCGATGCCCCGCACAAGGTAGATGAGCACTACCGCAAGGGGGATCAGGCGCAGCATCCGCACGTCGCGGTTGAAAAAGATGTCATCGAGCACCGGCTTGACCAGAAAAGCCGCGGCCGAAGTGGAGACGGCCATGCAGAGCATGCACACCATCGCCCCTGCAAGACGCCCCCAGTGCTTCTGCACCATCCTCAGGACCCGGATGTGCCGGTCCTTGAACCGCAATATCTCGCTCACGGAACGCATAGGCTGCGCGTCTTCACGGAACGCTCTGGCCGTAAAGCCCGTCGGCCAGCCTGGTGATTCGGTTCAGCTCGTCCTCCAGCTCCCGACGCAGGGACTCCCGGGCCTGCCGGTCCGCACCGGCCGGCACGCGAACGGGCTCGCCGTAGACCATGGTGCACTCACTGAAAGGATAGGGAAGCACGAACCGATCCCAGCTACCGAAGACCTTTCTTCTTCCGGCACCGTACGTCATGGGCACGATGGGATACCCTGTCTTCTCGGCCAGGGTGATCACCCCCGGCTGTACCCGATACCGCGGCCCCTGGGGGCCGTCGGGGACGATCACCGCCGGGGCCCTCACCTTCTTCACTTCGCGGATCATGTGGGCCATGGCCCTTGCGCCCCCGCGGGTGGTGGAGCCGCGTACGGGCCTGTGCCCTTGTCTCCGGAGTATCTGGGCGATGATCTCCCCGTCCGGTGACCCGCTCACCATGATGGCCCCTCCCCATCCTCTGTACAGATGGCTCACCAGCAAGATCCTCGCGTGCCAGAAGGCGAATATGAAACGCCTCGACGCAAGGATTTCACGGACTTTCGCGTGTCCCGCCTCGCGGATACGGCAGGTCGTGAAAAGAAGGTGGATGAAAAGCCTTCCCGCAAGCCCCCCGAGGCGCAACGCCACCCCTACGGGCCGATGGTCATCCTGTCTCACGCGTCTCTCCGCTTGCCGCAAGGCACCCTGGGAAAGGGGAAGTGATGTGCAACGCCGATGTCACGGCACTCCTTGCTGACTGTCGCCATCGCGGCATCCGAGCATCTCGATGGCGATGGCTGCTGTCCGGACGGAGGCCCCGGCCCCCCCGAGCCTCTCCCTGACCTCAAACAGACGCCTCTTCATCAGGGAAAGGGCGGCATCATCGGCCAAGAGCCTCATGGTCTCCCGTGCAAGGGCTTCAGGGGTCGCCTCGCCTTGCAGCAGCTCGGGGACGATCCTTTCCCCCGCGATCAGGTTGGCCAGCCCCACGTGGTCCACATCCACCAGAAACCGACCGATCCAGTACGTGAGCCGGGAAACCTTGTAGATGATCACCATGGGGGTCTGCATCAGGGCCGCCTCCAGAGTGACCGTGCCCGATGCGGTGATCGCCATCCGGCTTTCGGCCAGAACCGCCTTCACTCCCCCTGTACGCACCTCCACGTGTGGGGCGAGCCCCACGCGCTCGGCCTCCCTGCGCAGCAGTTCCTTGGCCCAGCCCTGGTCCAGCGAGGGGGCCAGGGGGACGGCGAAACGGGTGTCGGGAAAACGTTCCTTCACCAGAGAGGCGGCCCGGACCATGACCGGCAGGTGCCGCGCCACTTCCCGGTCCCGGCTGCCCGGGACAAGACCCACCAGGTTCCCCGGTTTGGGGCCCGGCACCGTCCCACCGTCCGTCGGCGCCGCGTCTGCGTCCTGGTCGAGCAACGGATGCCCCACGAAGGTCACCGGCACCTGGTGGCTTCTGTAGAAATCCGCCTCGAACGGAAGGATCACCGCCATGTGGTCCACACGCTGCCTTATCTTTTTCACCCGGCCGGGACGCCAGGCCCAGACCTGGGGGCTGATATAGTACAGGATCGGAATCCCGATCTTCTTGGCGGCCTTGCTCACGCGCAGGTTGAAATCGGGAAAATCGATGCAGATGAGAAGATCGGGCCGGATTTGGCGCAGGAGCCCCTTTGCAAGGGCCATGGCGGCAAGAAGACGTCCCAGTTTTGCGAAGACCTCGGTCACCCCCACCACCGCTATCTGCGAAGCGTCCACCAAGATCCGGACCCCGGCCTCTTTCAGGGCCGCCCCTCCGATCCCGCAAAAGGAAAGGCCGGGATGCCGTTTTCGCATCTCGGCGACGAGGCGTGCGCCGTGAAGGTCCCCCGAGGCCTCCCCTGCGAGGATCATCACATTCTTCTGCACGGCTCCGGTCGCAGCTACCGACACAACGTCGTTCAACGGCTTTTCCTGGATCCGCTCCGTCTGCGCACCTTTTTCAGGCTGTGCGGGTGGGGGTATCCTGAAAGTGGTTTGCCCAGATGTGGGATTTTAAAGTTGGAATTTCAGATTTGAAATTCGAGGTCACACATACCCTGCCGTGTCGATCCCCTGCTCCGTCCGCATCCGATCGGAGTGCCGACGTATCTGCTCCATGATCGTCAAGGCTGCCTCCAGGGCCTCTCGACCCATCTTTCCCGATACCTGGGGGGGCTCCCTGCCCATGACAGAATGGACGAAGGATGTGAGTTCGGCCTCCAGAGCATCTCCTTCCACAAAGCACATGTTGCGGATTTCCATGCCCGGTATCACACTTTCCGGCTGCTCCAGGCCCGGACGGATCACCGTGATCTCTCTGGCAGCGAAGTCCACCGAGATGTAAGCGTCCTTTTGAAACATGCGGATCTTGCGCCGGTTCTTGGTCGAAATCCTGCTGGCGGTCACGTTGGCCACGCATCCGTTTTCGAATTCCAGGCGGGCGTTGGCTATGTCCACGTGGGAAGAGATGACCTTGACGCCCGCGGCGTGGATACTCCTGATCTTCGAATGCACCAGGTTGTTGAGGATGTCGATGTCGTGGATCATCAGATCGAGCACCACGCTCACGTCGGTTCCACGATCCTTGAAAGTGCTCAGCCGATGGGACTCGATAAAGAGGGGCCCGTCCACATAGTCCCGCAGGGCCGCCACAGCGGGATTGAATCTTTCCAGGTGCCCCACCTGCAGGATCCGCCCCCGGGATTCGGAAAGGGCGATGAGATCGTCGGCCTCCTCGACGGTGGTGGTCATGGGCTTTTCTATGAGAACATCCACCCCGCCTTCTAGAAGGTCCCTGCTCACCTGGAAATGGGCGAATGTGGGGACAGCCACACTCGCGGCGTCCACCCGTCCCAGGAGATCGTTATGGTGATACAGGGCCTCGGTGCCGCAGCGTGCCGCCACCTCGGCGGCCCTTTGCCGGTCGGTGTCCACCACGGCCACCAGGTCGACGCCGTCCATACGGGCGTACTTCTCGGCGTGATACCTTCCCAGGTATCCCACCCCCACCACCCCGACCCGCACCCTCCCCGTACCCGGGCTCATGCGTCCTCGTCCTCGATCCCCACGACGGCCATGGCGCAGGCGTCCGCGAACCGTATCACTTCCTCCCGGTCGAACACGAGCGTCCTGCCGGCCTCCACCGCCAATACCCGCGCCCCGACATCCCGCATGGTCACCACGGTCTGGAGCCCCACGGCCGGCAAATCGAACCGCAGATCCTGATGGGGTTTGCTCACCTTCACCACCACGGCACCTCCGCCTCCCAGCCCTCCTCCGCGGCGCACCGCGGCGTCCGTGCCTTCGATGGCCTCCACGGCAAGGACCGAACCTGCCTGCACCACCACGCACTGTCCTATGTCCAGGCGTCCTATCTTCCTTGCGATCCGCAATCCGAACACAATGTCCGCATGTTCCCCGGCAGTGGGCCGACGCCGGGTCCAGCAGCCCGGGGGGGCCATCAATTCAGGAAGAAGGAAGGTGGAGGGGTGGACGCGGATGCCTTCGGCCTCCAGAAAATCCGCGAAGGCCCGCAGCAGGCCGTCGTCCTGGGTGTGGTGCAGCGTGGCCAGCAGGGCCAGGGCCTTTTCGTCGGGCCGGGCGTCCCTGAACATGCGCGTCTTGCGGATGCCCCCCGCGAGTACGGCCTGGCACACGCCCCGGGATGTGAAGAAATCGAGGATGCGCCCCAGCTCGCCCAGGTGGACCCACTCCATCTCCTCTACGTGGGTCGCGAGCTCCGGAGCCGTTTCCTGAATGTGGCCCACCGCGTAGACGCGCATCCCCTTGCGGGCCGCGGCCCTCGAAAAAATCAATGGGAACTGGCCGTAGCCGGCCACCAGCCCGATCTTGTTTTCCCAGCCGGTGTGCCCCTGCGCAATCTGTGTCACCCCAAATCCCTCGACCCCCTGCCCCTGGTCACTCCCCGTTGAGACGTCTGGAGGAACGCGACAAAATTCCGGACCTCCGGAAAAGGGTCTACCTCGGCCTCCACCCTCTGAATGGCCTCGTTGAGGGTGAGGCCTATCCTAAAAACGATGCGGTACGCCCTCTTCAAGGCATCGCGCACCTCCTGAGAAAAGCCGTGACGCTTGAGCCCCACCCGATTGAGTCCGTGGAGCCGCGCCCTGTCGCCCGCAGCGATGACATAGGGGGGGATGTCCTTGACCACCGCGGATTTTCCCCCCACGAAGGCGTAGTCGCCGATGCGGACGAATTGATGCACCGCCACAAGCCCCCCCACATTGGCGTGATCCCCCACGGTGATGTGTCCCGCCAGGGTGGCGTTGTTCGCAAACACCACCCGTCTGCCGCTCTTGCAGTCATGGGCGATGTGCGTGTACGCCATGAGGTAGTTCTCCTCCCCCACCTCGGTGAGTCCTCCTCCGAAGCCGGTGCCGCGGTGCACGGTGACGAACTCCCTGACCACCGTCCCCCTGCCGATCTTGACCCGGGTCTGCTCGTCGGCGAACTTCACCGCCTGGGGAACGGCTCCTATGGCCGCGTGGTGAAAGATGCGGCACCCCGGTTCTATCTGCGTATACCTGTCGATGGTGACGTGGGCCCCGATCACCGTCCCCGCTCCGATGCGCACGTCGCGGTCTATGACCGTGTAAGGCCCCACCTGTACATCGGAGTCCAGCTCGGCGCTGGGATCAATGAGCGCAGTGCTGTGGATCATTCCGCCTTGCTCCATGCCGCGGTGAGTTCCCCCTCGGCCGCCAGGGTCCCGTCCACGGTGGCGCTTCCGGACATCTTCATCACGTTGCTCCTGTGCTTGAGCAGCCGCACCTCCATGACAAGCTGGTCCCCCGGAACCACCTGCCTGCGAAACCGTACCTTGTCTATTCCCGTGAACAGGATGAGAGAGCCGGGGCCCTCCCGCCCAAGGATCGAATGGGCCAGCAAACCGCCGGTTTGGGCCATGGCCTCCACGATGAGCACCCCGGGCATGATGGGGGCACCGGGAAAATGCCCCTGGAAGAAAGGCTCGTTCACGGTCACATTCTTCAGACCCACCACCTTTTCTCCGGGCACCAGCTCCACGATCCGGTCCACCAGCAGAAAAGGATAGCGATGGGGCAGCAGCTCCATGATCTTCCGAACATCATACACGGTTTCCATGCAACTTATCCTCCAGGAAGGATATTCTCTTTTCCATTTCCAGGACTTTCTTCTGGATTTCGGGAAGCCTGCGCACAAGCTGCACCACCTTGAGCCAAAGCTTGTGGGGCATTTCGGGGCTTCCCGACACCACCTGGCCGTCGGGAACGGACTTGGCCACCCCCGCCTGCGGCCCCACCGTGGCTCCGTCTCCGATCACCAGGTGCCCGGAGATCCCGGCCTGACCGGCCAACACGGCCCCCTTCCCGATGGTGACACTCCCGGAAATCCCCACCTGGGCCACGAGAACGGTGTCTTCCCCCACCACCACGTTGTGGGCCACGTGAACCAGATTGTCCGTCTTCACGCCCCTTTGTATCCAGGTCTTGCCGAAAGTGGCGCGGTCGATGGCGTTGCCCGCACCGATCTCCACATCGTCGTCGATCTGGACGATGCCTGTCTGGGGAATCTTGAAGTAGCGGCGCCCGTCACGGGCAAAACCGAAACCGTCGCTGCCGATGACCGTGCCGGCGTGAATGACGACCCGATTGCCCAGGCGACACCTGTGGCCCACGCTCACGTTGGGATGGATCACCACGTCGTCCCCCATGACCACGCCGTCACCCAACACAACATTCGGGTGCAGGGTCACCCTGTGGCCGCACACAACGTTGTGGCCGATAACCACACCCGGCCCTATGGTGGGCTCGCTGCCGCACAGGAAGGTCTCCCCCACGTGGGCGCCGGGATGAATCCCCTCTCCCCGCCGGGGCCGATCGTGGAACAGGGCCATCACCTTTGCGAAAGCGAGATAGGGATTGTCCACGCGTATGCAGTCGTGTCTCTCCGGGACACTACCCGTAGGCACCAGCACGGCCCCTGCCCGGCATTGCCCGAGCCGTTTGAGGAATCGTGCGTCCGCGGCGCAGGTGATTTCCTCGGGCCCGGCATCGTCAAAGGGCAGGACCCCGTGGATCATCTTCTCCCCGTCTCCGTCCACCGTTCCGCCCACCCATTCGGCGATCTGTCGCACCGAGCATTTCATGGAATCCACCTTCGCACGTGACCCGGTCCGGGCCGCTCCGGTCCCGATGGGTTACTGCTTCTTCCCACCCCTATCCTTCGTCTGCTTGGCGTTGAGAGCCTGGATGATGCGGTCTGTGAGCACGAAGGCATCCGGTGCATACATGACTCCTGCCTCCATCTTCTCCAAGACGAGCATATACCCTTCCTTTTTCGCCATCTCCGTGATCACGGCCACCACTTCTTTCTGGAGCTCCCCCATGAGCTTGCCCTGGAGGGCCCTCAACTCATCCGTGTACCTCTTCTGGAGCGACTTGAGGTCGATTTCCCTGATCTTGAGCTCCCGCTGCTTTTCTTCCCGGGCCTCGGGTCTGAGGAGCGACGCCTTACGGTCCAGCTCCTCCTTGAGCTGCTTCCACTCCTCCTCCTTCTCACGTAGGCTGGACTGCATCTTCTTGCCTTGGGTCTCGATTTCGGCAATCACCGACTTTCCTATCTCGGACTTGTCGAGCACCTGCTGGTAATCCACCACCCCGATCTTGACCACATCCGCGGCCCAGGCCGCACCCCATCCCAGGACCAACCAGCACGCCAACACGCACATCTTCCTTTTCAAACCCATCTGTTTCCCCCTTGACAACCGCCCGCCTTCCAGCGGAAGGCGCGGCCTGAACCCCTTGCCCCAACCCCGTGACCTTGCCCACATCCCCGGCACCGGGGCCGGCTTCGCCTGCCTAAAAGGCCCCTCCCATGGTGAATTCCCACCGCCCGTTGCCGTCTTCTCCTTCCTGGGGGTCGATGATGTATCCTCTCTCCAGCCGGATCGGGCCCACCGGCGAATACCACCTGACACCGAACCCCACGCTCTCACGCATGTCCCCCAAATCCAGGGTCTCGTAGTTGTCGTACGCGTTGCCCGTATCGAAAAACAGAACCCCCACCACCCCCGCCTTCTTCACGACGGGGATGAGATACTCCAGGTTGAACTGAATGAACTTGTTTCCTCCGATAGGGGCCCCGTCCACGTCCGTGGGGCTCAGGTCATTCCATCGGAATCCCCGTACCGAGTTGATGCCTCCCAGATAGAAACGCTCGTAGATGGGCAGAATGCCGCCGGTATTCTCCCGGACGTATCCGGCCGCGGCGTGGACAAAACCCGTGGTGCCCCACAGCAAGGGGATGTAGCATCCCGTATCTCCCACATACTTGGTGAAAGCGATGTCGCCCCCGAGAGGGTCCCCCGCGTACTCCACCTCGACGCTGTGTTTGGACCCTTCGGTGGGATTGAAGAGACGATCGCGGGAATCGTAAACAAGACTCGCAGCCACCGAACTCGTGACGTTCGTACCCTCCAATTCCTTGATGGCCCTGGCGGCGTCCGTGTCGATGTTTCTGATGTCGGCCGTGTCGTAAAGATAGGAGATATAGGCACTCGTGTAGTCGAATACGGGGTAACCCAGTTTGAGCCGACCCCCCCGGCTGTGCTTTTCATACGTATCGTAGTCCCTGTTCCAATCGTACACATCAATCCCCGCGGAAAGGGGAATGTCGAAAAGCCATGGTTCCACAAAACTGATGCTGTACCGGGTGTTGCGCCCTCCCAGGTGCGCTCTCAGGTTGAGTTTCTGTCCCCTTCCGAAAAGGTTTCTCTGCGCGATGGTCCCCACCAGGAACCCGTTGTCAAAACTGCTGTACCCTCCTCCGAAGGAGAAGGAGCCCGTCGGTTTCTCGGTGACGTCGATCTTGAGGATCATCTTGTCGTCGTCGCTTCCCTTGGCGGTATTCACCTTGATGTCTTCGAAAAAATCGAGCCGGTGCAGATTCCGCACCCCGCGCTTGAGCAAGGCCCCGCTGTAGAGCCGTTGCTCCTCCACCTTGAGCTCTCGACGGATCACCTTGTCACGGGTCTTGGTGTTCCCGGCGATGATGATCCGCTCGAAAGTCACCTGGCTGCCTTTCTCTATGCTGTAAGTCACGCCCACCACCAGGCCCTTGGGGTCCTGGTCCAGAAGCGGGATCACTTCCGCGTACGCATACCCGGCGTCCGCATAAAGATCGGTGAGCAGCAGGACATCCTCACGCACCGCTTCTCGGTTGAAGACCTTCTCACCGGTGATTTGCATCTTCGCCAGGAGCTGCTCCCGGGGGGCGATGAGATCGCCCGTGACATCCACCTTGCCCACCCGGAACTGCGGGCCCTCTTCAATCTTGACGGTGACGGCGATCGTGTCCTTGTCGATCCTCGCCTCGGGTTCGGCCACCTTGGCCTGCACGTAACCGTGGGTGTGATAGAATGCCATCAGCCGGGTCGCGTCCTGGCGCAGGTCCTCGCGGTCGAGATTTCCCGATTGGGTCAGCCACGAGAAGAACCCCTTTTCCCGCGTCTTCATGATCTTTTTCAGCCGATCGTCCGTGAAAGCGCGATTGCCCTCGAATCGGATGTTTCGGATCTGGGCCTTATGCCCTTCTTCGATCACGATGTCGACGTCCACTTCGTTGTCCTTACGCGGAAGGATCTTGTGGGCCACACGCACGCCGTGGTAGTTCTTCTCCTTGTATAGGATCTCGATACGTGCCACGCTCTCCTGGATCCGGAAAAGATTGAGAATGGAGCCCCTGCTCACGTCCAGGGCTTCGCGGATCTTCTCGTCCTCGATGACACGGTTTCCCTGGATCGTCACCGTGTGCACCGTGGGCTTTTCCGTGACGTAAAAGGTCAGCCGTTTCCCCTTTGGCGCATCGGTCTTCTCCACACGGATATCGTCGAAATACCCCATCCTGAAGATGGCTTCGATGTCCCTGGACACATCTTTGGCCCCGAAAAAAGTCCCCGGTTTTGTGCTCATGACGCGCACGATGGCATCGGTTTCTATGCGCCGGTTTCCGGTCACCGTCACCTCCGCCACCCTCTCGCGCCGAAAGATCGTCGCCTCGAGGTCCCGGGACAGATCCCCCACCTTCAACAAGAGGGTCTGCATCCCCTCCCCCTCCACGAAATACGTTCGCACCGGACCGGTCTCGTAACACGCAAGCATTTTGGTGTCGAGGCTGTAACGTTTCCCCACAATGGAAAAGCTCCCCCACACGAGGTAGTCGAGCTGTTTGTCGGTCCCGAATCGCCTGAGGCCCTCGGTCCCCGGGGCTTCGAAGGCTTCGGGCAACCCCGCGGGATCGATGGTCTCCACGGAGGCTCCCTTTTCTCTCAGGCTCCTGGCGATGGCCTCGGGAATTTGGTTCGCCAGGTAGCGGAGCCCTTCCTGGGCATGGATGGTGTAGGGCAAGACCCCCACACGGACCGCTTCCGCAGCCGTAACCGGAGGCGCCATGGCCGCAACCAGGAGAAATGTCAGCCACATCCGTTTCATAGTTGTTACCTCAGCAGTTCGGAAATTCCCAGGCGACATCAAAGACCCTCGGCTATCCTTCCGTCCCGGATCGTCACCTTCCTTTTCATCTGATCGGCAAGATCCATGTTGTGGGTGACCACGATGATGGTCATGTTCCGTTCCGCATTGAGCTCATGGAGCAGCCGGTGGATTCCGGCGGCGGTCCGCGCGTCCAGGTTCCCTGTGGGCTCATCGGCCAGCAGGACCTCGGGGTTGAGAACCAGGGCCCTTGCCACCGCCACGCGCTGCTGTTCCCCCCCCGAAAGCTCCCCCACCTTGTGGGCGAGTCTTTCCCCCAGTCCTACGCGATGGAGAATGGTTTCCGCCATCCCCCGGGCGGTCTTTTTCTTGATGCCGTGGATCAGGGCCGGCATCATGGCGTTTTCCAGCGCGCTGAACTCAAAAAGCAGGTGATGGAACTGAAACACGAAGCCGATGGTGGCATTGCGAAACCTCGCCAGCTTGGCCTCCGGAAAGAGGAAGACATCTTCTCCCTTGAAAAGCACCTTGCCGGCGTCGGGCCGGTCCAGGGTCCCCAGTACGTGGAGGAGGGTCGATTTGCCTATGCCCGAAGAGCCGAGAACCGCCAAGGTCTCGCCGAAGCGCACGGCAAGCTGGAGCCCCTGAAGCACCATGATCTCGCCGCCTTTGGAACAATATCCCTTGTAAAGATCCACTGCCTGGATGCACAGTTCCTCTCGACCCGGCGTCTCGTCTCGTAAGGGGGAAACGCCCTGCCCGTCAGCCATAACGCAGCGCCTCCACCGGATCCATTCGCGCGGCCTGCCAGGCAGGATACAGGGTGGCCATGAAGGATATGCCCAGGGCGGCTCCGGCGATGGCCCCCACATCCCACAGCTCCATGCGCACGGGGAGCGTTGAAATGTAATAGACGTCGCTGGGAAGCCTGATGAATGGATACTGGGCCAACACTTCGCACAGGACAAAACCGAGGCTGACCCCGAGAACGGTCCCGATACCCCCTATGACCATGCCGTTGAACACGAATATCTTCCGGATGCTGTGGCTCGTGGTCCCCATGGCCTTCAGGATGGCGATGTCTTTCTTCTTCTCCATCACCATCATGATCAAGGTGCTGGCGATGTTGAAGGCGGCCACCAGCACGATGAGCGTGAGGATCACGAACATGGTGACCTTCTCCAGTTTGAGGGCGGCGAACAGGTTCTGGTTCATCTGCATCCACGACCGGGTCCAGTATGGAAATCCCAACAATTTGGAAATATTGTCAGAGACCCTCTGGGCGCGGTAGACATCGGCGACCCGCAGCTCGATTCCCGTTACCACGTCCCCCGTCCGCTGCAGTCGCTGCGCGTCGTTGAGACGCACGTAGGCAAGGGAGGCGTCGTAGTCGTACATCCCCGACTTGAAAATGCCCACCACCTCGAAGCGCAGCATGGTGGGGATATGACCCACCGGGGACAGGGTCCCCTGGGGAGACAGCACGTAGAGACCGTCTCCCAGTCCCACCCCCAGATTGAGGGCGAGCTCCCTGCCCAGCACTATCCCGGGCACCGCAGAGGCCCCGGAGCTCGACCTGTCCAGCGCGTCCAGGGAGCCATGGCTGATATGCTGGCCCAGGTTCAGGACTGCCTGGGACAACCCGGGATCGATGCCTTTGACAAGGGCGCCGGAGGTGCCCTGGGAGCTTCGCAGCATGGCCTGGAGCTGTATGAACGGAGCGGCACCCTCCACATCTTGCACCGTCTCCACCTTGGCGAGAATACTCCTGTAATCGGATATCCCCTGGCCGTGCCGCATGACCACCACATGGGAAGTGATTCCGAGTATGCGCGCTTTCAGGTCCTTTTCGAACCCGGTCATCACGGCGATCACCACGATGAGCGCCATGACGCCCACCGTTACCCCGCCCACCGAAATGAGGGCGATCAGGGAGATGAAAGCCTCTTTCCTGCTGGCGCGCAGATAGCGGCTTCCGATGAAATACTCGTAGGCCACCCTCATCCCTCCTGCCTTCCCGGCGTGGATTGGCGCATGTGGGGAAACAGGATCACCTCCCGAATGGAAGCGGCATCGGTCAGGAGCATGGTGAGCCGATCTATCCCCATGCCCTCCCCCGCTGTGGGCGGCATCCCGTATTCCAGGGCCTCCACGTAATCTTCATCCATGAGGTGGGCCTCCTCGTCCCCTTCCCCACGGCGGGCGGCCTGGTCCAGGAAACGTTGTCTTTGGTCCTGGGGATCGTTGAGCTCCGAGAAACCATTGGCGATCTCGAAGCCCCCGATGAACAGTTCGAACCGTTCCGTGACGTCCGGGTCGGTTCGGCACCTCCTCGAAAGGGGAGACACCTCCACGGGATATTGCGTGATAAACGTGGGCTCCACCAGCAAGGGCTCCACGAGCACGTCAAAAAGCTTGGTCAGGATCTTTCCGGTCTGTCCGGCCTTTTGGATCTGAATGCCTCTTTCCTCCGCCACCCCGAGGAGGCATTGCCTGTCCCCCAGCGCCTGGAGGGGGACGCCTCCCAGCTCGTGCAGGGCCTGTTCCAGGGTCATCCGTCTCCAGGGAGCGGACAGATCGATGGTGCGTCCCTGGTACGTGATGGTGGTACTTCCGTTTACCTGCTCCGCCACATGGCGCAGCATTGCTTCGGTCAGGTGCATCAGGTCTTCGTACGTGGCGTAAGCCTGGTAGAATTCGAGCATGGTGAACTCGGGGTTGTGCTGGGTGGAGACCCCTTCGTTGCGGAAGTTGCGATTGATTTCGAAGACCCGTTCCAACCCCCCCACCACAAGACGCTTCAAATAGAGCTCCGGTGCTATGCGAAGGAAAAGGTCCATGCTCAGCGCATTGTGGTGGGTCTTGAACGGCGCGGCTTCCGCCCCCCCCGGGATCGGCTGCATCATGGGGGTCTCCACCTCCAAAAAATCCCGCTGCTCGAGGAAGGAACGCACGGCCCGGACCACCCGGTTCCTCTTGAGGAATATTTCCCGGACCTCCGCGTTCATAGTGAGGTCCAAATAGCGCTGTCGGTAGCGCTTTTCAGGGTCCTTGATGCCGTGAAACTTCTCCGGCAAGGGGCGAAGCGCCTTGCAAAGCAGGCGAAGCTCCTTTACCAGGAGGGTCCATTCCCCGGTGCGCGTGCGGAAAACCCCTCCCCTGAGGCCCACAAAGTCGCCCACGTCCATTTCCTTGAACAAGGCGAAGGCATGGTCCCCGAGCAGGTCTCTGCGCACGTAAGCCTGGAGCTGTCCCGTCCGGTCCCTGAAGCGGACAAACGCCGTCTTGCCGAACCGGTTGACGGCCACCAGGCGGCCTCCGGTCACAAAGACCGGCTCGTTTTCCGTGACGGCCTCGGGTGATTGCTCCACGATCCTTTGTATGTCCCGTACGGTGTGGCTGACCCGAAAGTCGTTGGGATAAGGGTCCACCCCGCGGTCTCTCAGTGCTTGCAGCTTCACCCGACGGGCCTCTATTTCGCTAACGGGCTGCACGTTGCCCCCTCCCCTCCCCGCTCCGTTCTGGAATGTGATTCTGGGAAATAGGCATAACTTTATACGTGTAGAGCAATCGCGGACCAGGTGTCAAGATGGACGGGTCGCCCCCAATGGGTGAATGCCCGGATCCGAATCCAGGGGCGTCGACGGGGGACCCTCAAAATAGGCAATGTATTCCTTGCCTTGAACATGTCGCCTCCCTGAAATCCCAAAAGAGAAATCCTTGCATCCGTTCGGGGCACGGCGGCTATCCCGGATTCCTGGAAGGGGCTGTCCGCCTGGCCACTATGGTGAACGCGGCTCCCCGCCCCGTCGTGCTTTCCACGTCCAGACGGGCCCCGTAAGAGTCCAGGATACGGTGGACGATGGACAGCCCCAGCCCGCTTCCGCGGGGCTTGGTGGTGAAAAAAGGGTCGAACACCCTGTCCATGAACTCCGGAGGTATTCCCATGCCGTCGTCGGTGACCCGAATGAAAACCTGCCCCTCTCCCATGGGGCCGGTCTGCACCTGGATGTTGCCTTTTTCCCGCACCGCTTCCGCGGCGTTGAGCAAAAGGTTCCAGATGACCTGGCGCAGGTGAGCGGGATCCATGCGAACCCACAGTCCCGGCATCATTCTCTTGACCACCGTGATCCTGTCCCGGCACGCCGTGTCTTTCTGGAACAGCTCCAATATTTCTTCCAGGATGGGCGACAGTTCAACGGGTCGGGGGCTGCCCGCGGCAGGCCGGGTGAACATGAAAAAATCGCTCACCAACCCGTTGAGCCGGTCCGCTTCCCGTAAAATGATCCGTACGAGCCGCTCCTGTGCGCTGTGTCCGGACAGCTCATCTCCCAGCAGCCGCACAGAGCCCACCAGGGCCGCCAAGGGGTTCTTGATTTCGTGGACCAGACGCGCCGCCACTTCCCCCGTGAGGGCCATCTTCTCCACCCGTCTCACGTGTTCCCTCACCGCCCTGAGCTCCTGTCGGGTTCTTCGCACCTGCTCGGCAAGCAGGCTGCTCAGCATCGCCACGAGGAAGCACGCCACGATGGTGACCATCACCTTGTAAAGGACCACACTCCACTCCACCTCCCTTAGCGCGATACCCTCGGCTGGAGAAAAGTAGTCCAAGAGCCCAAAAAACTCCAGGTCGATCATGGCTCCGTACTGAATGGAGCTCAAAGAGGCCGTGACCATGCTCCCCTTGCGGTAAAGCAGCAGGCTGGAATAAATGATCACCACCATGTAGAGGAAGGAGAACACGCTGAAATAGCCTCCCGTCACATAGATGATGATGGTGACCTCGAGGGTGTCCACGGCAAGCTGGAAGTAGGTGAGCGGCACCACGCGGACCCGCCGGAAAATCAGGGCGTACACGAAGGTGAGCACGTAGGTCCCCGCAATGACGCCGTAGAGCACGAGCAATGCCGGGTCCACCATGGAGGACGTTCCCCCCCATTGCACGAGGATGGTGGAACCGAGAAGCAGGCTCGTGAACACGAGCCGGTAGACCATGAGCCACTGAACGCGACTGCGCAGCTCGTCTTCAAATCCGGGATAGTGCTCGTCTTTGAGGGTGAGGGGTCCTGTCTCACTGCTCTGGGGTGAAGCCATCGGGCTCCTTTGTCTATCCACCGACCATGCCGGCCATCTTGAAGATGGGCAGGTACATGGAGACAACGAGTCCACCGATGGTGGCCCCAAGAAAGACCATCATGAAAGGCTCGATCATGGCAGTGAGGTTTTCCACCGCCTGGTCCACCTCCCCGTCGTAGAAGTCGGCTATCTTCTCGAGCATGGTGTCCAGGGCGCCCGTCTGTTCCCCCACGGAGATCATCTGGACCACCATGGAGGGAAACACGCCGGTCTCACTGAGGGGCTCGGCCATGGTGCGGCCCTCCGAAATGCCTGAACGCACCTTGAAGATGGCCGCTTCGATGGTCTTGTTCCCCGCGGTCCTGGCCACGATGTCCAGGGAATCGAGGATGGCAACACCGCTCGACATCATGGTTCCCATGGTCCGTGTGAACTTGGCCACCGCCACCTTGCGCAGCAAGGGGCCGAAGACCGGGAGCTTCAAAGAGACGTCGTCCAGGATGACCGTTCCTTTTTCCGTCGCGTAGAACTTCTTGAAAGCGACCACGAAAAGGACGACGCCCACAATCATATAGTGAATGTTCCCCTTAACGAAATTGCTCAGGTTCACCACCAACTGGGTCGGAGCGGGCAGTGACCCGCCGAAGTCCGCAAACATCTTCTGAAACACGGGGATCACGAACACCAGGATCACCCCCACCACGACCGCGGCCACCACAAGGACGATGATGGGGTAGGTCATGGCCCCCTTTATCTGGCTCTTGAGGGCCGCGGCCTTCTCCATGTATCCGGCCAGCCTCTTGAGGATGGTGTCCAGTATTCCCCCCGCCTCCCCCGCGGCAATCATGTTCACGAAGAGCTCGTCGAATTCCTTGGGGAATTTCCTGAGGGATTCGGCCAAGGTGGATCCGCTCTCCACCGAATCCTTCACCTGCTTGAGCACCGTTTTGAACGTCTTGTTCTCCTGCTGGGAGCACAGGATGTCGAGGCACTGTATCAGGGGCAGGCCGGCGTCGATCATGGTGGAGAACTGCCGGGCAAAGATGATCACGTCCTTTTCCGTGACCTTGGGCTGCATGAAGCCGACGTTCTCGAAAAGGTCCTTGGGCTTTTTCTTTATTTTGGTGGGGGTTATGCGCATACGACGAAGGTGCGTGCGCACCGCCGCCTCGTCCGTCACGTCCAGCTCGCCTTTCTGGACGGTGTTCTTCCTGTCTTTTCCTTCCCACAGGTACAGCGGCATCTCGAACCTCCCTGCTTGCCAAGGGCCGACCGGAGTCTCGGGGCGCACCGCGGCCTCGATCGTCGTTCCTGCCACATTGTCTGCCTCACCCCAACCCTCTTCCCACGACGGGAGAGGGCGCGTAGGGCTCCGGCCGGAACGCTCATCGAGCGCGGCACAGCCGCCTCCGGTAGAGGAATGTTTGCCGCATTTTTAGCACAATGCGCCGGGAATGACAATGCGAGGGCCGCGCTCCTCATGGTGAAAATCGTCACTCTCGACTGTTTCGGGTGCCCGTGTCTTGCCTCTGATTCTGGTCCGAACCGGTGGGCCATTCACACCCGGCGCGTCCGCACACTGCGCTGTTGGAATTCTCGGCCCGATCCTCTCCCGGAGGACGCGGCAGGTGCACAAAATCGCTGCGTTGATCATCGTTTATGCAGGCCTGACCCTGGGAGACGCCGCTGCCTCGTGCATGGGGCCGCGCCGGTTCCGGCCTTCCCATTGTTTTTCCTTGATTTTCGTAAGGCATTGAGATACGAAACGCATCCGTATAAATTATCTATGCGGTTTTGGGCACTCATGCGGCGCGCGGGTAGGGAAAGGAGCTTTTGAAATGGAAGACAAGTACGTCTACTTCTTTGGAGGTGGAAAGGCTGAAGGGCGTGCCGACCTGAAGGGCCTTCTGGGCGGCAAGGGCGCCAATATCGCCGAAATGGTCAACCTTGGGCTGCCCGTGCCTCCGGGCTTCACCATAACCACCGAGGTTTGCACCGAGTTTTACAGAAGGGGCCGTACTTACCCCCCGGGGCTCGCACCTCAGGTACGCGACAGCATGGCCCGCCTCGAGCAGCTCACCTCCAAGAAGTTCGGCGAGCCCGACAACCCCCTGCTTCTCAGTGTACGGTCCGGGGCCAGGGCTTCCATGCCGGGCATGATGGAGACCATACTGAACGTGGGCCTCACCAGCCGCACCATTCCCGGAATGATCCGCAAAACCGGAAACCCCCGCTTCGTTTACGATGCATACCGGCGCCTCATCGCCATGTACTCGGACGTGGTCATGGAAAAGGCCACCGGCCGGGAGCCCGAGGAGGAAAAGGGCATCCGCGTCCAGCTCGAACACATCCTGGTGCAGACGAAGAAAGACAAGGGCTATCGCAGCGATCTGGACCTGACCGAGGAGGATCTGCGGCGGCTTTGCGAGGCTTACCGGCAGCGGGTCCTCGAGGTGCTGGGCAAGCCCTTTCCCGACGATCACACGGAACAGCTTTGGGGAAGCATCGATGCGGTTTTCGTGTCCTGGAACGGCAAGAGGGCCATGGCGTACCGCAGGATCGAGAACCTTCCCGACGACTGGGGCACCGCGGTCAACGTCCAGACCATGGTTTTCGGCAACACCGGGGACCGGTCCGCCACAGGCGTGGCGTTTACCAGAAATCCCGCCACCGGTGAGAACAAGTTCTACGGCGAGTGGCTCATCAACGCGCAAGGAGAGGATGTTGTGGCCGGCATCCGCACTCCTTTCGCCCTCAACGAGTATTCCAAGTCCGATACCAACAAGAACCTGCCCACCCTCGAAACCGCCATGCCCGACCTTTACAAGGAACTGGTCGGTTACCGTGACAGGCTCGACGGCCACTACAAGGACATGCAGGACATCGAATTCACCATCGAGGACGGGACCCTCTACATGCTCCAGACACGTGTGGGCAAGCGCAACGGGCCCGCGGCGATCAAGATGGCCGTAGACATGGCGGCAGAGGGCCTCATCGATGAAAAGACGGCCGTGAAACGCGTCAAGCCGGAGCAGTTGGACGAACTGCTCCACCCCATGGTGGATCCGGCCGCGGAAACTGCAGCGGTGAAGCTGAGCAAGGGGCTGCCGGCCGGTCCCGGAGGAGCGGTGGGCAAGATGGTGCTCACCGCGGACCTGGCCATGGAGCTCGGCACCCGGGGAGAGAAGGTTATCCTGGTGCGTGAGGAAACCTCACCGGAAGACGTGCACGGGATGAAACCGGCCCAGGGCATTCTGACCGCCAAAGGGGGGATGACGAGCCACGCAGCTCTGGTGGCCCGAGGGTGGGGTAAGTGCTGCATCGTGGGCTGCGGCAATCTGGAAATAGATCTGCACACACGGCAGGTCCGGTTCGGTGATCGCGTGCTCAAAGAAGGAGACTGGATCACCATGAACGGGACGAAAGGGCTGGTCTATGAGGGACAGATCAATCTGGTGCAGGTGGATCCCCTGAAGGAGGAAGCCTATCGCAGGCTCATGCAGTGGGCCGATTCCGTCAGGCGCCTTGGCACGCGCACCAACGTGGACACGCCTGCGGATGCGGCCGTGGCGGTGGCCTTCGGTGCGGAGGGGATCGGGCTGACCCGTTCGGAGCACATGTTTTTCGGTGACAGGATATGGGCCATGCGCGAGATGATCATGGCCGAAGACACCGCGGGAAGGGAAAAGGCCCTTGCCAAGCTCCTTCCCATGCAGCGGGAGGATTTTTACGGCATATTCAAGGCCATGGAGCATCGGCCGGTGACCATCCGGCTCCTGGACCCCCCTCTTCACGAGTTTTTGCCCAAGGATGAGGGCAACCGCGCGGAAATGGCCTCCCGCCTCGGGGTGTCGGTCAAGGAGGTGCTCGCCAAGACGGAGGCCCTGAGCGAGTCCAACCCCATGCTGGGCCACCGGGGATGCCGCCTGGGGGTGACCCATCCCGAGATCACGGCCATGCAGGCACGGGCCATTTTCGAGGCCGCAGCCCGTTGCCGGAAGGAGGGGATAGACGTCAAGCCCGAGGTCATGGTCCCCCTCGTGGGGACCCGGGGGGAGTTCGCCCACCAGAAGGAGATCATCGTGAGGATCGCCGAGCAGGTGATGGCCGAGCAGGGGGTGACGGTGCAGTACCTGGTGGGTACCATGGTCGAGGTCCCCAGGGCCGTCCTCATAGCAGACAGGATCGCCGAAGAAGCCGAGTTCTTTTCCTTCGGCACCAACGACCTCACACAGATGACCTTCGGCTATTCACGGGACGACGCGGGAACCTTTCTTCCCGCATACGTGGAAGCGAAGATTCTGGAACACGACCCCTTCCAGTCCATCGACGAAAACGGGGTGGGGCAGCTCATCCGCATAGGGGTCGAAAAGGGACGGGCGACGCGCGGCGATCTGAAAATCGGCATTTGCGGGGAGCATGGAGGCGATCCCAGATCGGTGGCCTTCTGCCATCGGATGGGCCTGGACTACGTGAGCTGCTCGCCCTTCAGGATCCCCATAGCCCGGCTGGCCGCAGCACACGCGGCTCTGGATGACTCCCCTTGATTTACCTGGACCACAACGCCACCACACCCCTGGCGCCCGAAGTTGCGGGGGCCATGCGTCCTTATCTCGAAGGCCGCTTCGGGAACCCCAGCAGCGGGTACGCCCTGGGTCAAGAGGCAAGGCACGACCTGGAGAAGGCGAGGGAGCAGGTGGCCCGGGCCCTGGGAGCTTCGCCCGACGAAATCGTCTTCACAAGCGGCGGCACGGAATCGAACAATGCGGTCCTCAAGGGGGCGGCCCACAGCCTCCGGCACAAGGGCCGACACATGGTCACCACGGCCATCGAACACCCTGCGGTGATCAACACGTGCCTTTTCCTCATGCAGCAGGGCATGGAGATGAGCTTCGTGGGAGTGGATGGGACGGGAACGGTGCGCATGGAAGATCTGGAAAAGGCGATCCGGCCCGATACCATACTCATCAGCGTCATGCATGCCAACAACGAAACCGGGGTCGTGCAACCCCTGGAGCGCATCGCCCGCATCGCAAGGGATGCGGGGATACCGCTGCATACGGATGCCGCCCAGTCCGTTGGCAAGATCCCCACACAGGTGTCTTGTGTGGGGGTTGATTTCCTCACCTTGGCAGGCCACAAGCTTTACGCCCCCAAAGGGACAGGGGCCCTTTACATGAAACGGGGAAACTGCCTGGAGCCCCTCCTGCATGGCGGCGGACAGGAGATGGGCAGAAGGGCCGGCACGGAAAACGTGATGGGCGCCGTGGGGCTGGGGGCCGCCTGCGAGCTGGCTGCTTCGGATCTGGAAGCGCAGGGTGAGAGGCTGCGGATCCTGCGCGATCGCCTTCACGAACTGCTCCGTGAGAGAATCCCCGGGCTCTGCCTCAACGGACACCCCGCACGCCGGTTGCCCAACACCCTCAACGTCTCCTTTCCGGCAGTCGCCGGTGACAGGCTCCTCGCCTCGGTTCCGAGGGTCTGCGCCTCCACGGGGGCGGCGTGCCACGACCGCAGCGTGGATCTGTCCCATGTCCTTGCCGCCATGAATGTCCCGAAAGAGACGGGCCGGGGGGCCGTGCGCCTCACCCTCGGCCGGGGCACCACCGTGGCCCACATCGAAGAAGCCGCAGATCTCCTGTGCAGAGAACACCGACGTCTCGCGAAACCGTGAAACATCCGCCTGTTCCGTGATCAAGCCTAAGCCCGTCGCGGACGCCCTTCGGGTCAGGGGCCGCTGGTGTGAGAGCGCTGCAGGTCGTGTGCGTTATTGCGAAATGACGGAAGAAAAGCCCCCCGAAATGGTGGTTCCCCCCGGGGACGACGCGTCCGAGAGGCAGCCCATGAAGGGAATCACAGTCATCACGACCCACGTGAACGCCGATTTCGACGCTTTCGCATCCATGCTCGCCGCCCAAAAGCTCTATCCGGACGCGGTGGCGGTCTTTCCCGGTTCCCAGGAGGCGAATCTGAGGAATTTCTTCATTCAATCCATGGTCTACCTTTTCAACCTGGTGAGCATGAAGGACATAGACCTGGAAAGCATCGACAGGCTTGTCCTGGTGGATACGAGGCAACCGAGCCGCATAGGACGGCTTGCTGCGATTCTGGATCGACCGGACCTCGAAATACACGTATACGATCATCATCCCGCGGCCCCGGGCGATATCGCCGGCAGCTTCGAGGCCTGCCGTTTGGCCGGGGCCACCATCACCCTGCTCGTGGAGATCCTCAAAGACAAGGGGATCCATATCACGGCAGACGAAGCCACCGTCATGTGTCTGGGCATTTACGAAGACACTGGCTCCTTCTCCTTTCCCTCCACCACCACCGAGGACTTCCTTGCCGCGGCGCACCTGGTCTCCCAGGGCGCCAGCCTGAACGTGGTGTCCAGTCTGACGGTCCGGGAAATCACTCCCCGACAGATCGGTCTTCTCAACGACATGATCCAGTATGCCGTCCGCCACGCGGTGCACGGAATCGAAGTGGTCGTGACAACGGTCTCCCTTGAACAGTATGTTCCCGATTTCGCCTTTCTGGTGCACAAGATGATGAACATGGAGGACATGGAGGCCCTCTTTGCCGTGGCGGCCATGGGCACCCGCATATACATCGTGGGCCGCAGCCGTATCCCCGAGGTGGATGTGGGAGCCATTCTGAGCCATTTCGGGGGGGGAGGACACTCCTGGGCCGGTGCGGCCACGGTCAAGGACAAGACGATCCCCCAGGTGGAAGACCGGCTCGCGGCGCTCCTGCACCAGAACGTGAAGCCGCGACGGACGGCCCGGGACATCATGTCGGCCCCGCCGATCCTCACCGGCGCCCAGACCAGCATCCGGGACGCCGAAAGACTCCTGACCCAGTACAACATCAACGCGCTGCTGGTGGCGCTGGACGTAGCCGGCAAGAAGGGAGTTCTGGGCGTCATTTCCAGGCAGGTGATCGAAAAGGCCCTGTACCACCAGCTCGACGAGCTTCCCGTGCAGGAATACATGACCAGCGATCCGGTGACCGTATCCCTCGAGGCGGACCTTTTCGAAATCCAGCAAAAGATCATGGAGCACAAACAGAGGATCCTGCCGGTCGTGCGAGACGAGCACATAGTGGGCGTCATAACGCGCACGGACCTCCTCAACATCCTGGTGAACCAGTCACAGCGCATGGCCGAAACCATCGGCAAACAAGATGTCAAGCACACCAGAAAGGTGGTCAAGCTCCTCCAGGATCGGCTCACCTCGAGGCTTTTAGGCCTGTTGCGGACCGTGGGGGAGGTGGCCGACGCCATGGGGGTGAACGCCTACGTGGTGGGCGGGTTCGTGCGGGATCTGTTCCTTTTCCGGAAGAACGAAGACATGGACGTTGTCATAGAGGGCGACGGGATCGCCTTTGCGAAGCGTTTCGCCCAGGTGACGGGGGCACGCACCCATTCCCACGCCGCTTTCGGAACCGCCGTGGTGATCTTTCCGGACGGTTTCAAGATCGACGTGGCATCGGCCCGTTTCGAGTACTACCGGACCCCCGCCTCCTTGCCCATCGTCGAAACAAGCTCCCTGAAGCTCGATCTGTACCGGCGTGATTTTACCATCAACACCATGGTGATCCAGCTCAATATCCCTTCCTTCGGCACTCTCATAGATTTCTTCGGCGCCCAGAGGGACCTCAAAGCCAAGGCCATACGCGTGCTGCACAACCTGAGCTTCGTGGAAGATCCCACCAGGGTCTTCCGCGCCATCCGTTTCGAACAGCGCTTCGGATTCACCATCGGCAAACTGACGTCGGGACTCATCGCGAACGCCGTGAGAATGGATTTTTTCAAGAGGCTCTCGGGACGCCGGGTCTTCAGCGAGCTGCGGCAGATCCTCGAGGAGGAAAACCCCCTGATGGCGATCCAGAGGATGCACACCTTCGATCTGCTCCAGGTGATCCACCCCTCCATAGCCTTCGACAACGAAACGATGCGGCTGTTTCAGTCGGTCCGCCAGGTTCTTTCCTGGCATGATCTGCTCTTCCTCGACGAACCTTACATGAAGTGGGCCGTGAACCTCCTGGCCCTCATACACGCCTGTGACCTGCCGACCACGGAGGGGATCATCACCCGTCTCGAGCTTGCGCCCCGCCATCGGGCACTTTTCACCACCGGCAGGGCGGAGGCCGCCGGACGTCTCAAGGCCCTCGAGCGTAACAGGCCCTCCAGGAACAGCACCCTGTACCGATACCTCAGCCCGTTCCAGACGGAGCTGCTCCTGTTCATGATGGCGGCGACCAAACAAACGGACGTGAAACGACTCATCTCCCACTATTTCACCCGGCTGCGCTCCGTCTCTCCGGTACTGTCCGGCAAGGATCTGCAAAAAATGGGCGTCCAGCCCGGGCCCATATACCGGGAGGTCATCGATGCCGTCCGCTCGGCCCGTCTGGATGAGCGGGTGCGCACCTTCGACGACGAAATGGCCCTTGCCCGACGGTACCTCGTGCAACATGGACATCAACAGGACGGTCCTTGAGATAGGGGCACTGCTTGTGGCGGTGACCCTCCACGAAGCGGCTCATGGCTGGGCGGCGTGGCGTCTGGGAGACCCCACCGCCAAGCTTGCCGGAAGGGTCACCCTCAATCCGCTACGCCACCTCGATCCCCTGGGATCGGTCGTGCTCCCGCTGCTGCTGATGCTGTCGGGGTCCCCTTTCGTCTTCGGGTACGCCAGACCCGTTCCCGTTCGGTTCCGGAACCTCAGGCGCCTGCGCCGCGACACCGTGCTGGTATCGGGAGCGGGGGTCGGGGCGAACATCACGTGCGCCCTGGCCTTCGGCCTGCTCTTTCAGGTGAGCACACACACCGCCTGCCTGTGGCACCTGCCTCTCGTGGGAGGGCTCCTCTCCGAATGGGTCTTTTTCTCCGCGAGCAGCGTCGTGATCCACTGCGTTCTGGCCGTCTTCAATCTCCTGCCCCTCCCGCCCCTGGACGGAGGAAAGATCGTCGCCGCCGCACTGCCCCCCCGGCAGCAGCTCGTGTTGGGGCGACTGGAGCCCTTGGGAATGCTGGTCCTCCTCGTGCTGCTCGCCACCCACCGGCTCGACCGTATCGTCCTGTTCTTTCTCGACCCGCTTCTCAGGCTCTGTGTGGGTGGGGAAGGGTTGGGATTTGCGCTCCGCCAGGTTCTGGGGTGATCCCGACACGCTTTTGTACCTTGCAATGAAGGCCGCGCGTTGCTATTGCAGCCTAGCCGTTCGCACCGCCTCCCTTGCCAAAAGGGCAAGTCTCGCCTGCTCCTTTTCTTGGGGGGCAAGGTGGGGCCATGAACGATAACCACGCAGGAGAAGTCACGATGACAACCAAACGGATAGTGAGCGGGATGCGTCCCACCGGGCCCCTTCACCTGGGAAACCTTCACGGGGCCTTGACCAACTGGCGAGAAATGCAGGAGACTTACGAGTGCTTTTATTTCATTGCCGACTGGCACGCGCTTACGAGCGACTACGAAAACACCTCGCAAATCCACCACTACATAAACGAGATGATTCTCGACTGGCTCAGTGTGGGCCTCTCTCCCCAGGCCTCGACCCTTTTCGTCCAGTCCCACATCAAGGAGCATGCCGAGCTTTGCCTGCTGCTTTCCATGATCACCCCCCTTCCCTGGCTGGAGCGCAACCCCACCTATAAAGACCAGATCGTTCAGATTGCCAACAAGGACCTGTCCACCTTCGGGTTCCTCGGCTACCCCGTGCTCCAGGCCGCCGACATCATCATGTACAAGGCGTACGGGGTTCCCGTGGGAGTGGACCAGGTCCCCCACGTTGAATTGACAAGGGAAATAGTCCGTCGTTTCAATCACCTGTACGGGGAGGTGTTTCCCGAGCCCCGGGCCCTCCTGACCGAGACCCCCAAGATACTGGGCATCGATCGGCGCAAGATGAGCAAGAGCTACAATAACGCCATCTACCTGTCCGACCCCCCTGATGCGGTTCGGGCCAAGGTGGACGAAATGATCACCGATCCCCAGCGCAAGCGCCGCAAGGACCCCGGCGACCCGGACGTGTGCAACGTCTTCTCCTTTCATAAGCTTTACAGCCCGGTGGAAACCGTTTCCCATGTGGAACGGGAGTGTCGGAGGGCCGGAATCGGATGCGTGGAATGCAAGAAGACCATGGCAGGTTCCCTGGCCCGCACCCTCGATCCCATACACGAAAAGCGGAGCCATTACGCCGAACGACCCGATCTGGTGCGCCAGATCATCGAGGAAGGCGATCGCAAGGCCCGGGCAGTGGCCCGCGGCACCATGGAAGAGGTCCGGGCCGCGGTGAGGGTGTGAGAGCGTGTTTCTACTGACCATTGACTTTAGAATTCTGACTACTGACTTCTGATGGAAGAGGCGAGATACCAGGTGAAGATCGAGGTGTTCGAAGGCCCCATGGACCTTTTGCTCCACCTGGTGAAGAAAAACGAGGTCGAGATCTACGACATTCCCATCGCCGTTATCACCGAGCAGTATCTCTCCTACATCGAGTGGCTGCAATCCATGAACATCGACCTCGCGGGGGATTTTCTGGTGATGGCGGCCACCCTCATGCACATAAAGTCTCGCATGCTGCTGCCCGCCCACGAAGAGGCCGGTGAGGAGGAAGACCCGCGCATGCAGATCGCAAGGCCCCTCATGGAATACATGCGCATAAGGGAGGCGGCCAAAAGACTTGAAGAAAGAGACGTGCTCGGAGAAAGCGTCTTTCTGCGGGCCCCGGAGCCCCCTTCCTTGGGGGAGGGGGACGGGCAGCCCCTTCTCCAGGTGGGACTTTTCGAGCTCATAGAGGCTTTCCAGAGGATACTGGCAGCGAACCCCGACCAGGATGGGGTGACCTTCAGCGCAGACACCCTGTCGGTGAAGGACCGGATCGCCCAGATCGCAGACATATTGGAACAGAGGCGGACGGTGACCTTCACCGAGCTCTTTGAGCCCGGGGCCCCCAGGGCGGAGCTGGTGGTCACCCTTCTCGCCCTCCTGGAGATGGTGCGGGTGGGCATCATCCGGCTCGTGCAGTACGCCGCCGGCGGCCTCATCCGCGTGCTCTATGCCTGAGAAGGGCAGGGACAGGCTCCGGAGAAAGACGGAAGAAGCCCCATGCCGACGGCGGCCCGCACATGGAAGAACTGAAACACATAGTGGAGAGCCTTCTTTTTGTCTCCGACACCCCCTTAGGCATCGACCAGTTGACAAACGCCGTACCCGGTGTGCAGGCCGAAGAGATGCGAGAGGCCCTTTCCGCATTGCAAAGGGAGTACGAAGGCCGCCGCGGCGGTTTCTACTTGCAGCAGGTGGCCGGCGGGTACCAGTTGCGCTCGCGCCCGGAGTACCAGAGCTGGATCAGGCGACTGCTCCAGCCCCAGCCCGCGCGCCTCAGCAAGGCCGCCCTGGAGACCCTTGCCGTCATCGCCTACAAACAGCCGGTCCTTCGCTCCGACATCGAGCATATCCGCGGGGTGGATTGCGGCGGGGTGCTGCGTCTGCTTCTGGAAAAACGGCTCATCCGCATACTGGGCCGAAAGGAGATACCCGGCCGGCCCCTCGTGTACGCCACCAGCAAGCGCTTCCTCGAGGTCTTCGGACTCAGGGACCTGAGGGAGCTTCCCACCCTGGAAGATATGGAAGAGGTGGGCCTGGCCGCGCCGGAGGCCAAGAGCAGGCTCTCGGATTCCATCGCAACCAACGGGGAGCCCGCAGGCGAAAAGGTGGAGCCAACCGGCCAAAAAAGCCTTGACTCAGAGGAAAGCGAGGTATTATAGAGGCGCAACGTCGTCGGTGCCAGCAGGAGCCGCCGGCACGACGGGGAGGAACGGGCGGTTAACTCAGCGGGAGAGTGCTACCTTCACACGGTAGAAGCCACTGGTTCAATCCCAGTACCGCCCACCATCCATCTCACAGGGCCTGATGGGCCGGATAAGCCCATGGCCTTTTGTTTTGGCCGATCCTTTGCGGGGTACTCTCGGCAACGAGCGGCCCCTAACCGGCTTTATTCCGCTTCAGGCTTCCTTCCTTCGGAAAAGGCCGCGTCGTTTGGCGCACCGCAAGCCTTTGCGCCCCCCCGACCCCACGGGCTTCCCATCCAAACCCCGGACTTTTCCAATCCTATCCCAGATACCCGTGAATGAATCAACCGCAGGCTCTCACTCCCGGATTGGCGCTTGGCTTTCTGAGAAACGGAAAAGGCTCCCAAGATACGGTGTAGCGCATCTGCACCCCATTCCCCCCTTGAGGGGGGAACCTTCACGCTAATCTCCACCGAGACCGGAAAGGGATTCACTCACGGGTATTGATCCTAGCCCCGAACCTCGCCCGCACGGAGAGAGGCAGGAAAGCGCACCGGCTTTGACCGCGCACCTTCGCTCGCCTTCTGGCCACAGCGTCGCACCGGTTCCGCGAATCCTTTCATTTGAGAGCGCAGGGGTAGGGGCAGCGATGCGTTGGGCACTTTCGCCCTTCAGCGCGAACGCCGCCTTGGCCAAGGGGTCGTCGGGCTCACGGTGATGGCGTTACGCCGTACCGTGCTTGCAGGGGGATTTGCGTGGAGGAACATGCAGGGATGAGAAGGAAGCTCGCGAAGCGCCGCCGCTGCTTCCCCTCCACCTCTGAGCCAGAGGCGAGGGGAAGCAGGTGGTCGTTCTTGGATCAGCCGGGGGCTGTTCTGCTCGCGCTTACCATCGTTGCTTTCCGGACGAACCGGAATGCAGCAACGCTGCCGGCGTGCGTCACGTCGCCTTCTTTGGGTATGGGCCTCGCGTCTTGAGGCTCAAAAAAGCCACCGCCGCTACTCGTGCCTTACCTTTACCTGGTTCATCCTGCTTGACATCTCATCATATAAATTCCGCCCACGCCTTTCTCGGGCTTGGGGGGATCAGCGATCAGCTCGACGGACTGACCGTCGTCTCCTGCGACGTTGTGGTGGTTGTGGTGGTCGTGGTGGTTGTGGTCGTCGTCGTTTCTGCAGTCGTCGTTTCTGCAGTGGTAGTGGCCTGCTGGAGGGCCACATTGGCTTGCTGCCTTATCTGGGCCTGCCGCTCCGGTTGCGCCGCTATGGCCCCCTCGGTGATCGCCTGCGCCTGGGCGGGGGCCGCGGCTACCGTCGTCCTCGTAATGAGAAGTGCCTGGGCTGGTGCCGCAGTCACCGCAGCCTTGGTGATGGCCGCTGCCTGGGCAGGTGCCGCGGTCACCGCTCCCGCGGTGATCTCCCCTGCCACGCCGGGTGGTGCCGCCTGCACCGTTGCGGTGGTAATCGCCACTGCCTGGGTGGGTGCCGCAGTCACCGCAGCATTGGTAATGACCCTGGCCATGGCAGGCGATGCCACCACCGCAGCGGCCGCAATGGCCGGTGCCTGGGTCGGGGCCGCCTGCACCGCTACGGTCATGACGGCACTTGCCACGGCGGGCACTTCTTTGATGAACTGCGCGGTGTCCGCCACCGGGTCAAAAATGCCTGCTGTGATGTCCGCCTGCATGAGCTCGCTGTTGACGGTGCCATCCGGGTTCAGGTACTTCGCGTACTTGGACTGCTGGGCATGCACCAGCCCGAGGGCCCCCATTATGCACAAGCAAACCCCGACGCACAGCCATGTTCTTTTTTTCATCATGGATACCTCCCCAATCGATTCGCGGTTATACATCACAGGGACTGGCCCCTCGGAACGGCACTATCCCCTCTTCACTGACGACCCCGTCCCTTTTCTCGCTGAAGGGGTCTTGACGCGCCCTGCATCGTGAAAAAGACCCTACCCTCCCGACCGTCCTGCATCTTTTTCGAAGCCTAGCCTGCAAGCCGGTCGGTTTCGTTAGTCTTGAAGCAATTAAACACGAAGTCCGCTCAAGCTGTCAAGAAAAAAGGCAAGACAGCAACAGAAATCTCCACCTGCCGTGCGGCCGCAAAATGGAACTACTCGATTTTTCGTTCAAACCTTGCTCTGCGACGCCATCCCTGTCCCGGATCAGGATGTCCGCTCTGCCCTCCGGCGGCCCCTTTCAATTCCTGCCCGGGCCCCGGCGCGGCACGGAAAGCTGCGGTTTGAATGGATGCTGCGGGCGCGCGTGACCCGCTGGTCGAATCCCGCGACCTTGATCCTCGTTGCGGCCGCCTTGTACCACAGCCTCTTCGGTGGGCGATACCCGAGCCTCCCGTGACGCCAAGTCGGATAGGGGGGTCCGCGGGGACGCGCTCGGCATTGCGCAGCGCAAGGCCAGTCGAAGACAGGCGCGGCCGGAATGTTGATCAAGGTCACTGCGGGCACGCGGCTGCCACACCGTACGAGGTACAGCCAATGGCCGTGAATGAGTCCCTTTCCGGGTAGAGGATGCCCACACCATTGCCCAGTCGACACCGGCGTACACATTGCCCCCTTGGAGAAGGGGCAAAGGGCGGGTGTGGAGGATTACGGCCGCCGCCCCCCCGCCTCCGTAAGGGGGGGAATTGGCGGGAGTGTGCCGAAATCCCAAGAGAGCTCATTGACGGGTATTGAGGTCACGCCCGTGCACACGGGTTCACCCGGGCGACCACGACAAACGGCCCTTGGGAATCCGCCTTCGAAACGGCGCTCCTGGTTGTATCCCCTCCGAACTCGTGGTATACCTCGCGCGGCCACAAAATTGCGCTTTTCATACCCTCACCCCGGCCCTCTCCCATGGGGCGGGGGGGTGCAGGAAACCGCAATTTGTAACCGCACGCAGTATGGAATGTTTCGCGTTGGAGTCAAGTGAAATCTCATGAGTCCGGGGTGCCCAGATTGAGCCATTCAGACATTCGCGAACGAATCTGCGTCATCATCCCCGCCCTCAACGAAGACAGGACCCTCGGAGAAATCATAGAGGGCTGCCGGGCCTCTTCGAGCGACATCCTCGTGGTGGACGGCCACTCCATGGACCGGACCACGCAAATCGCCCGCTCCATGGGCGCACGCGTGATTTTCGACCACAGGAGGGGCAAAGGGGAGGCGATTCGCACGGCGATCCCCCACATCCGGCGGGAGCTCACCGTCTTCATAGACGCGGACGGGTCCCATGACCCCCGGGACATCCCTTTGCTGGTTCAACCCATCTTGGAAGGAAAGGCAGACCATGTCTCCGCTTCCCGGCTCCTGGGGGGGTCCAGCGAGCTGCACGGGGGCTTCGACGAGTGCTTTCGCCTCATGGGCAGCTCCTTTATCACGGCCTGCATCAACCACCGCTTCCAGGTACGGCTTTCGGAAAGCCAAAACGGCTTTCGGGCCATTCGCACCACGGTACTTCGGAACCTGCACCTGCGGGAGGACATCACCACCATCGAACAGGAGATGATCATAAAGACCCTGAAGCGGGGCTATCGCATGGCCGAAGTGCCCTCCCATGAGCAGGCGCGCAAGGCCGGCTATTCCAAGATCAGCGTCAGGAAGGTGGCCTTGCGCTACCTGTGGAGCATGGTCAAATACCTTTACACGGATTGAACAAGGCACAATGCCTCGGGTCTCAGGGGAGTGGGAAGGTTTCCTTACCTCTTGTCGCGAGCAGGGGCGCGTTGTCTCCGAGAAAGGGCCTCGGCTTGGCGAAAATCTTGATCTTCAATCCCCCCCACCCCGAAGGTAAAGGGTTCACGAGGGAGGGGAGGTGCACCCAGGAAGCGGGGATCTGGGGGACCCAGTGGCCCCCCCTTTCCCTGGCGACCATCGCGTCGGTCCTCCTTCAGGATGGGCATCAGGTAAGGGTGCTGGATTGCCCGGCCATGGGGCAGGGTGTTGACGCTCTGGTGGAGGTTGTTGGCGCATTCAGGCCGGATTTGGCTGTTTGGAACACGGCCACGCCTACCCTTGCCGCCGATCTCGCAGTGGCATCCAGAATCAGGCAGGTTGCTCCCCGTGCCGTGACCGCGGTCATGGGGACACATGTAACGGCTTTTCCCGATGCCGCCCTGGAGGTACCCCATGTGGATCTGGTCGTCCGGGCAGAGCCCGAACACACCGTACGCGACCTCGCGCTTCTCGGTGATCCGCCGGGCGCCGCGGTGCAGGGCGTCTCCTGGCGAGGAAAGGACGGCACTCTGCGTAACAATCCCGATCGCCCCTTCCTGCCGCCGGAAGCTATCCCTGCGGCTAGCTGGGAGGCTCTGGATCTATCCCCTTACAGGCTGCCCCTCAAGGCAAGGCCCTTTCTCATCGTGGCCCCCGTGAGGGGGTGTCCGTACCCTTGCAGTTTCTGCACCGCTCCCGTCTATTACGGCAGACGCCTTCGGAAAAGACCCCTTGGCAGTGTGGCCGAAGAAATCTGTCGGGGCGTTTCTCTTTTGGGAGTGCGGGATTTTTTTGTATGGGCCGATACCTTCACCGCGGACAGGGAGTATGTGCATGGCTTTTGCCGGGAAATCCTCTCCCGGGGCCTGCGCATATCGTGGAGTTGCAACAGCCGTGTGGACACCCTGGACCCCGAGACGCTCGTGCTGATGAAACGGGCCGGGCTCTGGATGGTCAGCTTCGGTCTGGAGTCGGGCAGTGACGCCATTTTGAAGCGCTCCGGCAAGGGCATCACGGTGGCCCAGTCCGAACGGGCGGTCCGCATGGCCCATGATCACGGGGTCCGGACCTCGGGCCATTTCATCCTGGGCCTTCCCGGGGAGACACGGGAAACCCTGGCCCAGACCATCTCCCTGGCCCTTACCCTACCCCTGGATATCGCCCAGTTCTATGCTGCGGCCCCTTTTCCCGGCACCAGGCTCCACACGGAGGCCGTACAAAGCGGGTGGCTGCGGCCTGGGATGGAATTCTCCCAGGGCCGGGCGGTCATGGATTTGCCGGGCCTTCCCGGGGAGCAGGTGGATCTGCATATCCGGCATGCCTACAGGCGTTTTTACGGAAGGCCGCGAGCCTGGTGGAATATCCTGTCCATGCTGGAACCAGGGGCCTTCAGAGGGCAGATGAAAAACGCCCGACAATTCCTTTTGCGCTTTTGAAGCCCCGTGCCTCGTTTCAACCCCGCAGCCGCCACATCTGTGAGGACAGGATGATCGTTCTGGGCATTTGGGATGGTCACGACGCGGGTGCCGCCCTTCTCAAGGAAGGGAACATCCTCTTTGTTATCAACGAGGAAAGGCTCACCCGAAGAAAACTGGAGGTCGGGTTCCCCGAGCTGTCCATTCAAGCCTGCCTGGCCCATGTGGGATGGACGCCTCATGATATCCGGCACATCGCCCTTTCCACCGCGGACCCGGCCAAGACCCTGACCAGACTCGTGCCCGGGCTCAAGGAGGAATACTACCTCATCCGGCGCCGCAAGAGGGCCCCGAAGGCTTTGGATGCCTTGAAAAAGGGATTCAAATACCGCTTCACGGAACTGGGCCCCACCACCCTTACCCGGCATTTCACGAGGATGTACGTCAAAAGTCAGCTCAAGAAGCTGGGATTTGGGGACGTTTTCATTCATCTGCTGGACCATCACCGATGCCATGCCGAGGCCGCAGCCGGGCTCAGCGGCTTTGACCGGGCCCTTGTCCTTACCCTGGACGGGGTGGGGGATGGTCTTTGCGGGTCCCTGTGGCTCGGAAAAGAGGGGGGGCTCGTTCTGATGGAGAGGCTGCCCGCAAGGGTCTCCCTGGGCATCTTTTTCGAACATGTCACCAACCTGATGAACATGCGGGAACTGGAAGACGAGGGCAAGGTAATGGCCCTGGCCAACTACGCCTACCCTGTGCAAGACAGGGAAAACCCCCTCATGGATCTCATCCACACGAGGGGTCTTCGGTTTGTATCGCCCTACTCGTCCACGGCCATGTATCGGGAGCTGAAGAAGATCCTGTGGCGATACCCGTCCGAACAGTTCGCGGCCATGGCCCAGAGGGTGCTCGAAGAAAGGGTCCTTACCCTTGTGAAAAACGCCGTGGCGCGGTCCGGTCTTCACCGGGTCTGCCTGGCAGGCGGCGTCTTCTCCAACGTGAAGCTCAACATGAAGATCGAGGAGCTGCCGGAGGTGGAAAGGGTTTTTGTCGTCCCCCACATGGGGGACGGGGGCCTGGCCCTGGGAGCGGCCATGGCCGCCCAATCCCTCGACCGTTTCCGCGGCCCCTACCATTGGACAAATCCTTACTGGGGCCCTCGATTCTCCGGCAACGACATCCTCTCCTTGCTGCCACACACCGGTTTTCGCTATGAGCGGGTGGAGGATCCCGCCCAGCGTGCCGCAGAATTGATCCTTGCAGGGCAGATCGTCCTCTGGTTTCGGGGCAGGATGGAGGCCGGGCCCCGGGCCCTGGGAAACCGGAGCATCCTGGCAAGACCGGACAGCACGCGGATCAAGGACCGGCTCAACCTGGTCCTGAAAAAGAGGGTCTGGTATCAGCCCTTCTGCCCGAGCATCCTCATGGAGGACGCATCCGAAATCCTGGACACCGCGGGAAGGAACATGGAGACTAACCGCTTCATGACCACCGCCTTTCGGGTGCGTCCCGCCTTTCGGGACCTCATGGAGGGAGTGATCAACATCGACGGCACCTGCCGGCCCCACCTGGTGGGAGACGAGAATCCCCCTTACAGGGACCTGCTCCGTCACATCCGAAGGACCCTTGGGCGGGGGGTTGTGCTCAACACCAGCTTCAATATCCACGGAGACCCCATGGTCTGCTCCCCGCAGGATGCTCTCGACATGTTCGAGAGGACGCAGATCCGCTACCTTTTCTTGGAGGACTTCCTGGTCGATAAGGGTTGAGGGAAGGCCGCGTCCGAGGTCCGTGAAGGGGGCTTTCCGGGCCATTGAAAGCAAAACCCACAGACCCCCACAAGAGGGCCCAATGCTGCTCAACAAGATCTACGACCACCGGTTCTTTGTGCTGGTCCTTGTTGCCCTTTATCTGCTGCCTGCGGGCATCCTGGCGTATTTGTTCGATCACCTGGACACCTTCGAGGCGGCAGAGGCCCTCAAGAAGTGGGTCCCCTGGAACCTGAAGGTCAACTTTTTCCTCCTTGCAGCGGCCCTTGTCCCGTGCGTGGGCGATCTGAAGGCACTGGCGAGAGGCTTCATCAACCACAAGGGTCTGCTCTTGGTGGCTCTCTTTCTGTTCACCTTCTCCATGACGGCATTTGTGGCCCCCCGGACCCACCGGATCTACTATGACGAAGACATCTATGGGAACGTGGCCCAGAACATGGCCATCAAGGAGATAGCCGGTTTCTGCAATTACGGCACCTTCGAATATGAAGAATACTATCCCCACTGGGTGACCTACAACAAGGAGCCCGGAGGCTGGCCTTTCCTTGTCAGCCTGGCCTTCCGGCTGCTCGGCACGGACGAGACCTACGCCTTTTATATGAACAACATCCTCCTGAGCGTCGGCGTCCTGGTGGTTTTTTTCATTGCCCGGCATATTACCGGTGCCTTTTTCCCCTCCTTTCTTGCCGGCATTGCCTACGCCCTGATCCCCCACAATCTGATCTGGAGCAACACGGCAGCGGCCGAGCCGAGCGCGGCAACGTGGGCGGGACTGACGGTCCTGACCCTGGCCATCTTCCTGAAAACGCGCCTGACAAGACACCTGCTCCTCATGGCCCTCGTGATCCCCCTGGCCTGTCAGATGCGAGCCGAATCAGGGCTCATCGCCCTCTGGTCCCTGGTCGCCCTTCTGACCCTTGCGCCCGGCGTCTTTGCCCAGAAACGCCTCTGGGTCATGGGGCTGCCGACCCTAATTTTTCTCCTGCCCCACTTCCTGCACTTTTACGCGGTGAGCGGTCACAACTGGGGGGCCGAAGGAAGCACCTTCTCCATGGGTTTCCTCAGACCGAACATCGCCGTGAACGGCCTGTACTACCTGACCAACCGGCACTTTCCCGTGCTCTTCACGGCCCTGGCCCTCCTGGGCCTTTGCTGCAGCAAAGGCCTCTTGCACTGGCGCATCCTCTTGCTTCTCTGGTTCCTTTTCTTCTGGGGCATTTTTCTCTTCTTTTACGCCGGCAGCTACGCATATGGAGCCGATGTCCGCTTCGCCCTCCTTTCCTTCATGCCCCTGAGCCTCCTTGGGGGTCTTGGGGCCGGGTGGGTCCGGGACCGATTGGTGCCTGTGGGCATCGGGCTGCAAGGCCGGGCCAAAGCCGCCCATCTCCAAATGCTCACACAGGGGATCCTCCTCATCCTGGTGTCCTTCTCCTTTCTGGACTTTCTTCCCCAGGTCCGGCGCGTGGGACAGGAGGCCTGGGGAGCGAGGTGCGATCACAAGTACGCGCAACAATTCATCGAAAAGATACCCTCCCGATCCATGGTCCTCACGCAGAACCCCACCATGTTCCTGCTGTGGGGGCAAAACGCCATCCAGACCTATGCGGGTCTGAACAATCCCGACATCATCAAGCACCTCATGAAAAGGTACGACGGCCACGTCTATTTTCATCACAACTACTGGTGCAATACCAAGAGCGAGGGAAACCGACGGCTTTGTCAGGGGATCCGGGATCGGTATCACCTCGAAGAGGTGGCCACGGCCCGGGAACAGGACTATGAGTACGGGTTGTACAAGATGCGTTGGAAGGACTGACCTCTCACCTCCGGTGACAAACCAACCCCATACCCGTGAATGCATCCGTCATTGTAAAGAGGACGGGGAGCCCCGCAGCCAAAGCAGGACGGCCGCAAAGGCCAATGCTCCCAACGCCCCGAGAAGATACCACTTAAAGAACACGGGTTTTTCCCGAGCCAGGACATCTCCCTGGATGCGGCTGGAGCAATGCACCCCGCCGCGTTCATACCATACGATCACCTCGTAGAACCCCGATTCCCTCGTTCGCTGGCCCCTGGAAAAGACCAGGGTTTCCTGTCTTTCGGAACCGGGACCCATCAGGAAAGACCTTTTGGGCGCGTCCACGCTCAGCCCATCGGGACACTGCACCTGCATGTGGACGTGAATCCCCTCGCCAACCCTGTTGGTGAGGACAAGACGGGCCTTTGCCGTCTTGGCCCAGAAGACCTTCGGGTTGAAGTGCACAGGGTCGAGCGTAAGGCCGATGCCCGGGTCGCAAGGGGCTGGACGATCCGAACGGCGGGCGACGCTGAACACGTGGTAAGCCACGTGAGGCCGGCCGTTTTGCTCCTCGAAGTCCACGCGCAACAAGGCATTGTAAGTCCCCGGGAGGAAATCCTCGACGCCCCTTCTTATTTCGAACGGGACCTTTTCCCCCGGACGGTTGTCCCCCAGCCCCTTCACAGTGTGGTTCCAATCGCCCATGAGCAGTGTGACGACAAGGTTGTAAGCCGAACCGTCCCCTTCGTTGGTCACATCCCCGCGGATGGTCAAGCCCCCGTCCTGCCCGATGGTGCAACGGGCGACAATGGTGGTCCGGATCGTCGGCCCCTCGTCTCGTGTGGCCGTGCAACACGTCAAGACGGCGGCCCCGAAAAACAGGAGCACCGCTTTCCACCATGATGCGGGACTGCCGGTCCTCGGGTGCGAAGACCCCCCGGACCCCCCACCTTGCACACGTCCCATCCGCCTCACCTGGGCACCGGTGTCCCGCGGGTCGCCCCGGCGCTGAAGGCCGTGGTTTTCGCACCCTCCGGACGGTGTTGGGGAAAGGAACCGCCTTGCCCAGACGGGCAGCGACCCGGCCGCTCCGGGGGACATACCCTGCACGCGGTCGCACATTGCGATGTCCCACATCCCCCTCGCCCTCTGGGAGAGCGCGTGGGTGAGGGTACAACAGGCGCAGTTTGTGCACGCGCGAGGCATACCCTCCCCAAGTGCCCGTCAGGGCAGAATAACCTGGTTGACGTACTCCTCGTCATGGTAGAAGTTGAGGACATGGTTCCGGATCTCCTTCTTCATCCGCTTCAATGCCGCGCTCTGGCCTTTCTGTTCTCCGCCCTCGATGTCCTGGGCTTTGCGATAGTGTAAGCGAGCCTTTTCCCACGCCTCGGCGTGTCGCGGGTCGGTGGGCTGTATGTTGGTGGAGCGCATGGTCCAGTAATTTCCCAGGTCCACATGAAGCCGTGCGTTTGTCACCCCCCCAAAATAGGCGGCCCTGTCCATGGAGGTGTCTGCCGCAGGAAGCCAGCGGCTGTGATAGTCGGGCTCCTGCCACCGATGGGCATATTCCCACCCCAAGCGCAGATGATAACGGGCATCGAACGGATTGAGCCGCACTGCCCGCTCCAGCACCCTCCACGGTTCTTGCACAATCTGCCTGATTGGCCCGTTGGGCAGGTCGTTAACCTCGATGGCCTGCCCACCGGAACTTGCGCCCAGCCTTTCTCCGAGCCTGTACCAGTAAACCGCATTGGAGGGGTCCCAACCGATGGCCTTTACCATCTTGTCCACAGGAGGATGCTCGTCCCGCTTCAGGGTGGAATTGGGGACCGTCTTGCAGTTGGCTTCGGCCATGAAGTGTTGGACGCTCCACCACCCCGCCATCCCGATCCCCCCCAGGATGATGACCAAGGCGCCCATGCCCTTGATCCCTGCAAGGGGCAACCGGTGATACCCATAGACCATGCGGTGATGACGGTGCTGCCGATCCAGATGGAGCGCCGCATCACCGACGGCCATGATGGCCGCAAGGGCGAGGAAATTGGCCGGAACATGGAGATTGAAATCCGAGAAAGAATGGACAGCCATGGCCGCAAGAACGGAAAGGGGCACCACCCCCAGGCACACGGCGAAAGGATCGGTTCGCTTCCTCCAGAAACGGATGGTCCCAAAGGCCATACGACCCATCCCGCCCAGCAGGAGAATGGTCCCGACGACCCCGGCCTCGGAGAGGAACTGGGCCCAATCATTGTGCGCAAAACGTACATACTGCTTCTTGTACTCAACGGACTGGTAGCGTGGGTAGGCATACTGGAAATTGCCCACCCCCACACCGGTCAGCCGGTAGTCTTCGGCCATTTCCATGGTTTTCCGGACGAGGGGCTTGCGCATCTGGTAGCCCTCGGTGAGGCTCCCGAATCGGCTGATCACATGATCGACCCCAACATGGAGACAGTAGCCCGAGGCCACGAGAAAGAGAATGAGGAACAGGATCCCTTTCTTGCGGTGGGCCCTTCGCAGGACAAGGAGAACCCCCAGGCACAGGAGGGCCGCGGCCCCGGCAAGGATCCCTCCGCGGCTTGCCGAAAAAAAGAGACCCACCGCCATGACCACTCCTGCAAACAGCACAAAAACCCTTTTGTCCCAGTGCTGTTCGTCAGACAGATACCCCATGAGCCTGGCCCGAAACGAAGGGCTGCGACGAACGTTGGGGCGCACCGTGGATCGTCTGCCCCCCCTGCTGGACAGAGACGCGGCAAAGCCCGCGGCCAGGATGAGACCCATCTCCATGAGACCGGCGAAATGGTTGCGATTGACGTAGGTGCCGCTTGCGGACAGGCGCCCGCCTGTCTTTTCCGCCCACAGGACCTTGGGAGAGAGAGAGTACGCCTGAAACAGGCCGTACAGGGCCTCGAAGCAGCCCACGATCAGAAGGAAGAAGATCGCCGTCTCGATCCGTTTCTGCGAATGGAGCACACGGTTCAGTCCGAAGAAAAAGAGGCCATACACCACAAAGCGAACGACAGACATGCGCACCGGATAGGCATAGGGGGCAAGGGGGAGCCAGGGCCGGGAATCTCCGGGACAGGCCGGTGCAGGGAGCGACTTCGCCCCCACCACGGCCGCCTCCGGGCAGATGCGGGACAGGAGGACATCGGGAAGGGGCACCAGTTGAAACAGGAGAAAGCCCAGCATCATCAGGAAGAAGAGGTTGGGCGCGGCCTTGGGGATGAAGAGGCAAACACGGCCCATTTCCCCATCCCTGCGCACGGCCCCCATGAGAACGAGCACCGTGGCGGCGAGCACCCCGAGGGACATCAGCGTGTACACGTAAGTGTGCACACCCCCGAAGAAAACAATGCCCGTTCCGAGGACGAAGAGATAGAGGATAAAGGCCGCCCTGTCCATGGTCTGTCTGCCTCTTCATCCAGAAAAGACGAACGCCTTTGTCTCGTAAGGCCCCAGTTTCACCCTGATTCTGCCCTCCACCACCAGGTGATCCTGCCCCGAAAAGACCTCTCTTGCCTTCCTCCGGCCTTTCCACCCTTCCTGGCGCCCGGCAGGGGAGATGTTCGCCTCAACATACGTCCCAATGGCATTGACCGTGATCAGCAGGCTCTCATGGCCCTTGTCCTTGAGGCAGCAGTGGACCGCCGGTCTGCCCTGGGGATCGAAACGGTTCCTGGAAAGCATCTCCACCGACAGGGCCACAGGGGCGTTTTCTTGAGCGAGCCAGGGATAGACCTGGTTCAGGCGGCCCACCACCCTGCCCAGGCCGGCCCGGGACTCCTCGGTCCGCCCGATCTCGGAAAAGGTATAGAAGAAGATCCCCCGGCTGCCATGCACGATGGAAAGAAAGGCCAGACAGTCCATCTCCTGCCAGGTGGGGGCCCGAGGCCATCCCACCGTGGCCCACCTCTTCCCGCCAAAGGCCTGGACCACCGTTGCAAGCCGCCCCTTTGCCCCTTTGCCCCTCTGCCCCAGGTCGCCCGCCAGGCCCGCGGCGCACTGGTCCATGCAATCCGACAACCATGTCATCGGCATGAACGGCACCGGATACTGATCCAGCATGAAGAAGTCGGCGGCGTGGGCGTAGTTTCCGCACACCTGGGGCCGTACCACGGCCATGCATGTGGCAGCCCCGGGAAACCGCTCCTTCAGCAGCCGGTTGATGTCTTCTGCCCGATTTGTGGGAAAGGACTGTATTCCCGGTTCGTCGTTCACATAGAAGGCCATGTCACGGGCCCTCACATGGGGGGCGATCTCGTCCAGATAGACCGGGACCAGGTCCGGGTCCCTGGGTACGGACAGCACATAGCGCAGGCCCACCTCGCCACACGTCCGGATCGTTTCTTCGAGGGCGTCTCCTCTTCCGCTTAGGAGCACCGTGTTGAGGGCGAGACTCTTGATCCGGGAAAGGTCCTGTTTCCCAGCACCGTAGATCCCGACGGGGAACAACCCATCTTCAAAGAACAGACCTGTTGAAGGGATTTCCGGTTCGGGAGGAAAGGCAGTATGTTTCCTGAGGCTGGGACGGCGTATTTGGAACGTCTGGGCCTCTTGATCCGTGGAGAACCGCAGGAAGGGATCGAGGACCTTTTCCGGGCAGGTCACCGTCCATCGAACAGGCTGATCCACCCCTGTGAGCCAGTGGGTATTCACCTCATAAGGCCGGCCCCAGACGCTCACCTGCGGGTACACCCGGTTCTCCCACCGGTCCCTGAAAAAATCCGCCGAAAAAAGATAGCACGCCCCGGGTTTCCCGTCCCGCAACGGACAGGACCACTGCGCCGCGCCTTTGCCTCCTATGCTCGCGGCCGGGCCGGACCCTTGCTCCATGATGCCGCCGACCCTCGACACCAGGTTGGGCGGCGGGGTGAAGGCATCGAAAGACGCCCACTTATCCCGGCCCATCTTGCCGAAGGAATAGACCAGGACCCCATCTGCGCAGGCCCTGGCCGCTGCGCCCATGACCTGCCCCAGTTCCCCGGGGTCGCAGTCTTCGGCCTGTACGATGGGCCAGACCCGGCATGCTGCGGTTTCCTTGTAGTACCGTGTCAGGTAGCCCACCCAGGAAGGTTCCCTGCCGCACATCCTGTGATAGACCATGGGCGAGATCACGTCGGCCATTCGAGAAAGGGCGAAGGCATCCTGGCCGAGAAGGTAAGAGACCGCGTTTTCCCTTTCACCCTTGGTCCAGGGCACCAAGAAAAGCCCAAGGATCAGGGGCTCAACGCCTTGCCGATCCCCCGAGACCACTTCACGGACTTCCGCCACGAAGGAGGAGACCTGCTCCTGTCTCCACCTGGTCCAGGGGACCCGGGCATTGTCTTTGATCCACAGCGCGGCGCCCCGGGCATCGAGGCCCTTCGGAATGTGGACCCCGGACACCTCCTGAAAGGACCCCAAACACCGGGGGCAGTAGCAGGTGTCGGGTATTTCAGGCCGTTCGGACTCCCAGAGACCGGGGTACCGGATGAAGTCGAGCCAGATTCCGTGGCATCCCCCCGGGCCCCCGAACTGCCTTATCAACCTCGATATATGGTCCAGACGGCCCTGCCTCCAGCCCGGATGACTGGGACATACGCCCCCGTGACCCCTGTAACCCGGGCCGGACCCGAGGGCAACACCGTCGGCCGTGACCGGGCGTGAATCCGGATGGACCTTCCACGCATCCTTTCCGCCGAAGGCGTTTACCGATAGAAAGACCTTGAACCCCTTTTGGACAAACCAGGAGACCGTCTCTTGCTCGGGAGGCACGAATACGGTTCCCACCCGGCCCCGTTCCACCAGGGGCATATAGGTGCCGGGAGCCACGCTCCGAACGGAAGGGACGCCGTAAACCCCTCTTGTCACATCCCTGCATGCTCCGGAGCCAAGACATGGGCCGCACAGAAGGGATGTCACGACCGCCGGAACCACGATGAGAAGAACAAAACCTTCAGTGCGGACCATGGAGAGTCTTTCCTTTCCGCTTGGTCGGGGGGGCCGTGAGCGCCGTTTTCTTAAAGAACGGATCGAGGCGTTCACCATGCGGCCTTCGGAGGGCAAGGGGCAGGGCAGGGGTCGAAAATTCAAAAGCAGGACCTGGCCGAGGGACGGTTCTCGCCCATGGTTCCACGGGCGGGGCCGCGGCCTCTTCTTACGTACGCCAGAAGAAGAACCTTCTTCGCCGAGGTTTTCTCGGGTCCGGAACGACGAGGGCCTCTCCGGCAAGTATGGCCCTGGGCCTCTCCCACACCATCGCCCGCGCTTCCTCCACGCTGCCCATAACGTCTGCCGCGGCTTCCACGGCCTGGGAAAGCAGCGGAGGACGCCCCTCTACCGAATGGGCATCGGTGGCCAGCACATGCCCCAGCCTCCGGCGCAGCAGGGTGTGGGCGCTTTCCATTGCCTCCCTGCCGAGCTCCCCCGTAACGCTCATGGCCGTGATCTGCACAAGAGCTCCCATGGAGACCAGGTCCGCCAGGACCTCGGGCTCGTTTTGAAAGACCGCGTTTCTCTCCGCATGGGCCACGATGGGGGTCACTCCACCGAGCCTCAACCGGAAGAACTGCTCCCGGCAGCCTCCCGGAACGGCCTGCATCGGCAGTTCCACCAGGACATACCGCCCTGTTGCATTGAGGGTTGCCGCGTAGCCGGCCTGTATGCTCCCGGCAATGTCGTTGTGCAGGTGAATTTCAGCGCCCGGACAAATCTTCAAGGCTATCCTGTTTTGCTGAAGCAGCTCCCGCAGGCGCGAGACATGGCGAGTGATCTCGCAGGGGGAAATCTCGTAGACCCCGTTGAATGCATGGGGGGTGGCCACCACAACCTCGATGCCGTCTGCAGCGGCCCTTTCGGCCATGGCGAGGCTCTCTTCCGGACCCGAGGGCCCGTCGTCCACCCCGGGAAGGATATGACAGTGCAGATCGATCAACGGTAAGCGCTCGATCTTCTCTTGTTCGATCGGGTCTTCTTCTTTTTCTCCCCGTCCTCGCCGTAGTAGTAGTAATAGTACTGATAGTAGTAGTAACTGTCGCGGCCCGTTTGCACCCCGTTGAGGACCGCTCCCAGGATGTGCGCCTTCACCGCACGGAGCTGCGCCAGCGCGTTTTGCACGACCTGACGCGGTGTTTCCGCGGCTCGGATCACGATGAGCACGCCGTCCACCGCCTGGGAGAGCACCACCGCGTCGGTCACCGCGGTGACGGGCGGCGAATCGATCACGATCCTGGTGTAGCTCTTGCGCAACGCTTCGATGAGCTGTCCCATCTTTCTGGAGCCCAGGATTTCCGACGGGTTGGGGGGGATCGGTCCCACGGGTATCAGGTCCAGGTTGGGCACCCCGGTCGGTACCAGGGCGTTTTCGAGGGTTTCCGTTCCCACGAGCACGCTCGAAATCCCGGTTTCCCGTTCCTTGTTGAACACCTTGTGCAGCCGGGGGCGCCTCATGTCACAGTCGAGCATCAGCACACGCGAGCCGGACTGGGCCATGGTCACGGCCAGGTTGGCGGCGCAGGATGTCTTGCCTTCGGAAGGACCCGCGCTGGTCACCAGGATCACCTGTGGGGCGGTGTCCGCGGAAGAAAAGAGTATTCCCGTCCGGATCCCCCGGAAAGACTCACTGGCCGTCGATTTGGGGGAGTGCAGGGTGACAAGGTCCGGCACCCCGCCCTCTGGGTCCTCCACGGGGGAAAAGGCAGGCACCGGCCCGAGGTACGGGATCCCAAGGTGCTCTTTCACTTCCTCGGGAAGCTTGATGGTGTTGTCCAGGTACTCGAGGAAAAAGGCCAGGCCCAGTCCCAGGGCGAGCCCCACCACCGCGGCGAGCAGCAGGTTGCGCTTTTTCTTGGGCTTGACGGGCGTCCGAGGGACCTCCGCCGCGTCCACCACCCTGATATTGCCCGACTTCATCTCCTCTGCCAGGGATGTTTCCTTGAAGCGCTTGAAAAGAAGATCGTACATGTACCGGGAGCTCTCCGCACGGCGCTTGAGCACTCCGTATTGGATCGCCTTCTGGTTCATGGAAAGGCTCTCGGTCTTTTGATCGGCCAGGGCCTTCTTCAACGATTCCTCCCGGGCCACGGCCAGTTTGTACTCGTTGCGAAGGGAATTGACCACACGCTGGACTTCCTTTGCCTTCCGATCCCTCAAAGCGGCCAATTCCGATTCCACCGCCACGATCTGGGGATGCTTCCGGCCGTACTTCTTGGACAGCTCCGACATCCTGTTATAAAGCTGGACCTCCATCTTGTTGATTTCTTGGATGAGATCGTTGGTGAGCACCTCGGGAATGGAGTCGAGCATGTTGGGCGTGGTTTCGAGGGCCATGGCTTGTCGGTACCGCGTTTCCGCCTCCACGCGGCGCGATTCGGCCTCCACCACCTTGGCGTTGAGTTGGGCGAGCTTCTCCGCTGTGATCTTCTCCAGGTCCGAAGAAAAATCGGTTATGATCTGATTCTCCTCCTTGTATCGCAGCAGCGCGTTCTCATCCTCTTCCACCTTCTTGCGCTCTTCTTCGATCCTCTCCGTCAGCCACTGCACCGCATCCTTGGCGGCCCGCAGCTTGGTTTCCAGGTTGTGATCGATGTAAGCCTGCACAAGCCCGTTGGTGATCCGAGCCGCCAGCACGGCATCGGTCGCCTCGTAACTCACGTCCACCAGACGGCTGTTGCGGATGGGGCTCACCTCGATCCTGCCGGTGAAGGCAGAGACAAAGCGCGATTCCTCGCGGGACAGGTCCTCATCCACTCCTCGGCCCTCCTTGCCCGGTACGGCTCCCCTTGCTTCCCGTCCGCTCGTCCCCAGGACGGAAGCAATCCACTGGCCCACCGAGCTCATGGCGTCGCCCGGCCACGCCCTGACCTTACTGATGAAGTCGTCTCTTTCAGGAGGAAGGAACTCCGGGCTGTTTTTCAGGTCGAGCCGATCGATCACCGACCGGGCGATGGCCCTGCTCTCGATGATCTTGTATTGAGTCTGGTAATAGTCGGTCCCCGTCGAGTCCACCGCCATCACCTCCTGGATGGAGACGATGTTGGGATTCTCCTTCTCGATCACAACCCGGGCCGTACCCCTGTAAATGGGGACCGATGTGAAGGCATGCACCCCCACGCTCACGACCACCAGGGCCCACAAGGTGGCTATGGTCCATCTTCTCTTCGAGATGACCCTGAGGTAATCCCGCAGCTCGATGCGCTCTTCTCTTTCCGTTTCCATCAGAAATAACTCTCCGGCACCACGATGACGTCTCCGGGAACGATCACAACATCTTGACCTTTTTTGCCCGCTTCCGTGATGGCGTCCACCTTCACCCCGATGATCTTCTCGACCCCTTGCTCCACCCGGATGATCCGCGTTCGATTCCGAGCCGCGATCTGGGTGAACCCTCCGGCCATGCTGATGGCCTCCACCAGGCTGATTTGCCTTTCCAAGTAGGGGTACGACCCGGGCTTTTGCACCTGACCGATGATGTAGAAGTGTTCCGCCTTGGGGATATACAGGACGTCCTTGTCGGCAAGCAGAAGGTTCGACATCTGGTCCCCTGCCTTGAGCAGCGTCTGACCGTCGATCCGGATGACCACCTTCTGTTCCCGAGGCGTGTCGGGATGGAGGGTACGTATGATCATGAGCTGCTTTCCGCCCTGTTCGAAATCGATCCCCTCCGAACGGCTCACGGCGTCCAGTACTCTCTCCTTGGCCTGCAGGGGATAGCTTCCCGGCGTCTTGACCGACCCGAGCACCATGAACTGCTTGCTCCGGTAGTCCTTGACCGTGACGTAGATGTGGGCGTCGAGCACAAACTGCCCCTCTGCCAGTTTTTCTGCGAGGAGGGCTTCGATCTCAGAGGTAGTCAGGCCCTCCACCCTCACCCTTCCGATGAGGGGGAACGAGATATACCCGTCCGCGCTCACACGCACGTCTTCCCTCGAAAGGTCCTTTTCCTCGTAAACGATGATATTGAGGGTATCGTAGCCTCCCACCCTGTAATCGACGGCCTTGGGGTTATTGGCCTCGGGATAGAGGGCAAGGTACTGCTCGACCGTGTAGTTGGGAGTGGCCCCTATGACCTTTTTCAGGCCCTCATCCTGTTCCTCGTTCTTCTTCAGTGCATCCCTTATTTCGGCGAGTCTGGCCAGCTCGGTCTGCCGCAGCCCATCCAGCCCGCTCTCCGAAACGGTGGTCACCCTCACCACGTCTCCGCCGGTACCGCAGGACGCGAGGAAGACGGCAAGCAAAATCCCAACCAGCATACGTCCCAAGGCTTTCATCGTCACTCCTCGATCAGCAAGAGCCTTATTCTTCTCGGTGGAGACTGAGACCCCCTCCATCAAGAAAACCTGACTCACACATTTTACACCCGGTGCCTGAAAATGGCAAGCGCCCTTTTTCCCCTTGCCCTATCCTCAAGCCCCACGACCGTACCCCCATGGACAAGGGGCACGTGGTCGCCCCCTTCGCCTCCTGCATTCCTTTTTGGATTGTGGGTTCCCGGTTCGTCAAAAAAGAAGGGGGGCCCCCTTCGAGGGCCCCCCTTTGCGCCAATGGGACGGACCGGACCGGCTACTAGAATGCGCCGCTTAGTTGCAACCCCACCTGATTCAAATCGTATTCTTCATCGTTGTAAAGGGAGTTCGAGGCGTTCTTGCTGGTGTACCTGTAATCAAGCCCTGCACGGAGCCACTGCTTTATGTCGTAGCCTAAGCCGGCGTTGAAGATGTAGTAATCGAAGTACTTGTCCGGATTGGGCGCAGGCACCCGCAAATAATCGCTGTTTCTGTAGCTGCCCCCAAGGGTCAGGGAAAAGCGCCGCGCCAACCTCTGCTGGAGGGTCAGGCCCACGCTCGTGTCCACGAAAGATGGCAGGTCTACGTCTGTCGAACCCCTGAATACGCGGTCGAAGTTGAACGCGAGAGCGGTCCCCTCCTGGGGCGCGTAATTGAGGAGAATCGCCGATACAAAGCCGTCCTCGTCAAGATAGGGGAGCCCGTTCACGTTCAGTTTGTTGTCTGCGTTCTTGTCCCCGTAGCCGATCTTCGCCTCACCCGATATCTTGCCGCCCGGCTCGAACCGCACACCCACGAGGTAGTCGTTGGTGTTGTAATCCCTTGAGTTCGACGACGTCCACAACGTGGGACCGATCTGGAGGCCGTCGTTCTGTGCGTCGTATTCCGCCACGGTCCGTCGGTACTCGACGAAGACGGCCGTCTTCGGGGTGACTCTGTAGAAGAGGGCGCCTCCAAAGGTATGGTCCGTTCGGTCTTCCACCTGGTCGACAACCTCATCGAACCGGGTCACGTAGTGCTGATAGGTCGCTTCGGCAAAGTACCTTGTTGCAAACCGATACCCCGCTGTCGCCCTGGCTGTGTTGCCCCACCTCTTGGTGCTCCTGCCGACGGCGTACTCGGTTTCCGTTCCATAGGGGTTCGCCGTGTTGACGTAATTGTCCCTCACCTTGAGATACAACCCCAACGGCGACGCGAGGCCGAAATCGAGATAGGGGCGGAAGGTTTCGTAGTTGTTGTCGCTCCAGTCGCTGTAAGCCACGATGTCCACAGGCAGGCCTGCCGCAAAATAATTGCCGGGCGCCCCACTCCAGGTAAGACCCACCGACGGGGTCACCGTGTGGATGAAGTCCTCCTCCGTCCCCTTCTCCTGATAAAAGATGTTGTCGTTGTACTCACCCCTGTAAGTGAGACCCAGGTTCACCTGCATCTGTCCCAGACGGATATTGCCCTGTGCGGATACCATATCCGCGAGCAGCAAGACGCAGAGAAGGGCTGCCGCGACCACACCCGTTTGTCTTGCCCCGGCCCAGGCACCTCCTTGCCGATTGGATCCGCGCATCCATGCCGTCGTTCTCATGAGTCATCCCCCTTATTGTTAATGGTCACCTTCTGCATCAGCCCGACTTGGACGCAGATATGATCCCATCCGGCTGACGATGTCAAGAAAAAAATCATGGGTCTTTGGTTTGCATCCGGCGAATCAATTCCCTGACCAGCCGGGGTCTTGAGGAAAGTACCTCCGCAACTGGTGAAATTTCTTTTAAACGTAGCAAATCCGGCGAAAGAGTAAACCGATGATCGGCCGCGGTTTCCTGTGAGGTCAAGCAGGGCTCCGGCAGCGATCGGGCCGACATGGATCAAGGAAGGGACTTGAAATGCCCCCGGACGCACGTGAACCGCCCCTTCATGCGCTCCAAATCTCCTCAATCATCATAGCCGGCAAGAACAATACCTCTTTCCCTCACACAGGTCAAGCGAAGACATCACAATCTCCTTTTCGGGAGGTCCGGCGCTTCCAAATTGCCACCCCTCATTTTACCGGGTCTATCTTTCCCGGAGCCCACCTGCCGCGCCGTGCTCACTTGGAACCGCCCCCGCGTCGGTCCCACGGCGGCATCGCGGCCCATCAAAAATGGGTGAGGGGTGGTTTCCCGATGGGATACACATTGAACCCCATGGCGTGCAAACGCTGGTGGTCCAGGATGTTCCTGCCGTCGAAGACGAAGGCGGGCCGGACCATGGAGCGATAGATGCGTTCGTAGTCCAGGCCGCGGTAAAGGTCCCATTCCGTCATCACGGCCAGGGCGTGGGAACCCGCCGCGGCCTGGTACGGGTCCTCCACGAAACGGACGGCCCCTTCGACTCCCTCCAGGTCCTTCGCGGCGTTTTGCAGGGCCCGCGGATCGGTGATCGCGATCTCGGCCCTTTCCTCCAGGAGCCTCTTGGCGATCAGGATGGCGGGGCTTTCCCTGGTGTCTCCCGTGTTGGCCTTGAACGCGAAACCCAGCAGACAGATCCTTTTTCCCGTGAGGGTGTTGAACATGGCCCCCAGCATGTTCAGGACGAACCGCTCCTGCTGGTACACGTTGATGGTGACCACCCCTTCCCAGTAGTCGGCCACCTCGTGCAGACCGTGGTGCCTGCAGATGTACACCAGGTTGAGGATGTCCTTCTTGAAGCACGACCCGCCAAAGCCCACGCTTGCCTCCAGGTACCGTTCCCCCAGGCGCGAATCCGTACCCACCGCCCTGCCCACTTCGCGGACATCGGCGTCCGTCTTCTCGCACAGGGCGGATATGGAGTTTATGGAAGATATCTTCTGGGCCAGGAAGGCGTTGGCCACCAGCTTGGAAAGCTCGCTGCTCCAGATGTTCGAGGTCAGGATCCGGTCCCTGGGCACCCAGTGGGCGTACAGATCCACGAGCTCCTGTCGCGCACGGAGCCCCCCTTCCGATTCCCGGGAGCCGATCAGCACACGATCGGGAAACTCCAGGTCCTTCACGGCGCTTCCTTCGGCCAGGAATTCGGGGTTGGACAGCACCTCGAACCGGTTTTCCCCCCCCGCCCCGGTGAGAATACGTTCCATGGCCTGGGCCGTTTTCACCGGCAGGGTGCTTTTCTCCACGATGATCTTGGGCCCGTTGGCGTGCTCCCGAATCTGCCTGGCGGTCTTTTCCCAGTACTGCAGGTCCGCGGCCATGCCGGCACCCACGCCGAATGCCTTGGTGGGGGTGTTCACACTGACGAAGATGATGCGGGCGTCTTGGATGGCCTTCTCGATCTCGCTGCTGAAGAAAAGGTTTTTCCCCCGGACCCTTCGCACGATCGGGTCCAGACCCGGTTCGTAGATCGGCAGATCGTTCGAGTTCCACCGGGCGATCCGGTCCGGATTGATGTCGACCACCGTGACCTTGTAGCGGGGGCACTTGTGGGCGATCATGGCCATGGTGGGCCCCCCGACGTAGCCCGCCCCGATACACAGGATATGCTTCTCGAATTCCATGGGCCCTCCCGTCACTGGATATATCCCTGCTCTTCGAGATAGAGCAGCACATCCTGGGCCGCTTCTTCCGGGCTCCGATCGGTAGTGTCCACGGTGAGCTCGGGGTGCGCAGGGGGAACATGAGGGTCGTCGATCCCCGTAAGTCCCCTGACGAGGCCGGCTCGGCAACCGCGTCACCCCGACGATCCATCCACCACACCTCATCGGCGCCTGTTCGTGTCCACGGCCCATGGAGAAACACCGCAGGGGGGAGGTGAATGCGCCCCCCTAGCCTAAGCAGTGCACACAGATCTTCTCTGCGAGCCTGGCGGCGGTGAATTCGGAGACGCGGTCCTGTCCTGTTACGGCCAGTTCGTTGATGTCCGCGGCCACCACCCTTCGGGCTGCGCCCAGGCGCCTGATTAGCCGCAGTACCTGCCGGTACGACAACCCCCCGGGCTCGGGGGTCCCCGTTCCGGGTATGACGGACGGATCCAGGCCATCCAGGTCCAGGGTGAGATACACCTTCTCGGGGAGCCTTTGGATCGCCTCGTCGATCCAGGTGTCGTCCCAGGCAACGGTATCGTGGGCAAAAAAGGGCCGATACCCCCTATCCCGGAGCAGGGCCTGCTCTTCCCGGGATACGGCCCGAATGCCGACCTGCACGAGCTCAAGGCCCATATCATCGGTCACACGGCGCATGACGCACGCATGGTTGTAAGGGCTGCCGTTCCAAGTGCTGCGCAGGTCCAGGTGGGCGTCGACCTGAAGCACCCCCACGTCCGGATACACCCGGGATACGGCCCGGATCAGGCCGATGGAAACCGCATGATCACCGCCCAACGACAACAAGGCCTTGCCTTTGGCCAGTATGCTCCCCGCGGCCCTTTCGATGCGTTCCATTGCGGCCCTGGGGTTTTCCCAGGGAGGCACCAGCGGAGCGAGGGTGTGTATTCCCCCCGCGGCCCAGTCGACGCCGGTTTCTTCATCGATCCGTTCCAGTTGGATGGAGGCGTCGAGCAAGTGATAGGGACCCTCCCCACTGCCGCAACCATAGGAAGGGGACCATTCGTAGCATATGGGAAGGACCGCCACCGCGGCTCCGTCCATGGAACCGGCCTGCACCTCCCATCCCCCCAAAGGGACAAAAGGAGGGACCCGGTTCACAGGACAAAGACCCCCGCGGCCAGGACGGTGGTCCAGAGGCGGCCCTCCGCGCCCAGGGCCCCCTGGCTCATGTGCTCCGACTCCACGATCTTGCCGCTCATACGGTAGACCTCACGCCGTTCGTCGTAGTCCTCCTCGGGGTTGAACTCGATCCCCAGCGTGGTCGCCAGCATGGAGGCGGCCAGGTCCTCGGCGTATTCACCGGCCTCCAGCTCGGTCTGGCCGAAGCCGTGATGCTCGGACAGATACCCGTAACGCCCGGGCTCCGCCGGTATGGCCAGACCGATGGCCGCCACGATCCGTCGTCCCGGCTCCGCGATCTGTTCTTTGGCCATCACGCAGTAGGTGATTTCTCCAGGCTCCAAATGGGAAAGCCCCTCCTGGATTTCCACGATCTTGCAGTTGGGAGGGAAAATGGAAGAAACCGTGACGATGTTCAGGTGAGCGATACGCGCGTCCCGCAGGGCGAGCTCGAAGGACGCAAGCTTCTCCCTGTGCTCTCCCACCCCTTTGGTGAAAAACATGTATCTTGGAACCAGCATCTCTCACCTCCTTTTCCCAAGCGGTCTCCCCGACCGATACCGTGCCGCAAAGGCAAGCGGATTTTTTAAGTTTTGCAGCCGCGCTTGTCAACAGAAATGTCAGGCTAAAGGGACGGTGATCTTTCTCGAACCCGGAAGCAATGCCCAGGGCCCACGGTCACCAACGGTGCCTGGGATTGATTGCCTCTCGGTTAAGGGCTCGCTCAAGAATAACTTCCCATTTTGATGCGCCTATCCATCACGCATGGCAGCGTGGCTCGTCGGTTAAATGGCCCGCCATTGGCCCTCCTCGCGCCTTGCCATGCGCGCGCCTCGACGCCTGAAAACGGGAATTTATTCTCACGCGAGCCCTAAGGGCAAGCAACCATGGGAAAAAGGAGACCCCTTGGCCGATTACGATGGGGACCGGGACTAGGAAAACGACGGCGATTATTCCGGTCGTTTGGGCCTTGATCATCCTTCCCGCCACATCCGACCAAGTGCGGAACAGGGGCTCTTTATTGGGCCGTGGCTACCTACGAAAGCCCCAATTCCGGAGCGGAGCCAAGCATGTGAGAAGGTGTCGCCCAACGTGAGGCCCGCAGAAAAAAAGACCCGCCCGGCCGCAGTGACGATCAAGGCCATCGTTTGCTTCCAAAATGGACCGGATTCACGGTCGATGGGGGCATGGAACCTATCCACCCGTGAGTTTCCCCTTGACGTGCAAGCCCTCTTCTGCCATCGTCCCGAACGCAGAAAGCAAGTTGTTATCGGTTCGTTTATCTTTCTGTAGTTTTCGTTTCTCTTATTCATCGTCTTGTTGAGCAGCTCCATGAGTTTTTCCACCGTTAAGGAGCCTGGTAAGGAGCCTGGCATGAAGCGTATCGGCCGCAGCCTGTATGCATGTTCTGTTGTCGCTTTCCTGGTTCTTCTCATTGCAGCCCAAGCCCATTCGGCGGCCCCCATCGGCAAGATCACCCGATTCAGTGGCGAGGCGGTTGTCCAGTCCGGAACCAGCTTTCTGCGTGTCGAACAGATCGGACAGCCAGTGAATACCGGCGATCGGATTCAGACCAATGAGGGCGAGGTGGAGCTGACCTTCATGGACGGCGCCGTCCTGCAGGTAAGGCCCTATACCAACGCGTCGGTGGACGAGAGGGAAGAGCTCAAGGGATTCTGGGTCTTCAAGGCAAAGCAATCCGTTCGGCGCCTCACCTGTTTTGTTGGGAAGATGCGGTTCAGGAGCGGTTCCTCGAACAGGGCAAATTACCTCCAAACCCCCACCGCTGTCTGTGGCGTGAGAGGGTCGGAGGCGGCCGTCGGGTACAACAACTTGGATTCCCTGCTCAATATGTATGAGGGGGAGGCGGTCGTCACCGGTAAGTTCATCCGGGGTTTGTTTGAAGACCCCGGCATCGATGCGGCTGCCAAGAATAGCGTGTACCAGTCACTGACCCAGGCCCATTCAGCAACGGAGACGGCGAGAACCCCTGCAGAAAAGGCCCTGGCTGAGGTAAAGGCCCTTCAAGTGGTCAAGGAGGCCGCCACCCAGCTTACACAAAACGCCGATAGAACGGTCCGAAGAGATGCGCAATTGGCCGGTGCCGCTGCCGATGCCAGGATAGCCGCAGCCGAGGCCAAGGCGGCTGCCGAGGCGATCAAAGAGGCCAAGGAAAAGGCGCAAGAAGCCAAAGAAAAGGCGGAGGCAGAGAAGAAGAAGGCCGAAGAAGAGGCCCTAAAGGCCAAAGACCAGGCTGAGAGGGAAAAGGCGGAAAAGGCCGCCAAAGACGCGGAGGAAGAAGCCAAAAAGGCGCAAGAAGCCGTCAGAAAGGCGCAAGAGGCGGAAAAGAAGGCAGTGGATGCGGCGGCAAGGGCTGAGGAGGCTGCCAGGAAGGCGATGGAAGCCGCAGACAGGGGAGATCTCGATGACGCCAAAAAGGCCGCGGGACAGGCCAGGAAGGCGGCGGTCGACGCAACGGATGCCAGCAAAGAGGCCTCCCAAGCAGTTGAGAAGCTAATAGCCACCACTGCACAGACAACGGCGGAAACAACCGCAGAGACGACCGCCGAAACCACTACGGCTGAAACCACGACCAGCAGCGCCGAGACAACCAGTTCCACAACGTCCAGTACGACGACCACGACCACGACGAGTGAGGAGACGACGGTGAGTCCGTCTTCATAGTACGGCAAGATCCAAGGGGCTAACGGGCCGTTCAAATTCGGCCTTGATCATCGTTGCGGCCGGGAAGCATTGCCGCCGCTTTGGGATCAAAGGGAGAAGGTACCCATGGTTGTGTCCACTTTCCCGGGATCGCGGGCATCTCACCCGCACAAACGCCGCAATGCAGGCGAAACGCCCGCGCTCCCTGGGGGGAAGAAGGAACCCGGCCGGCCCGAACGATGATCGATTCATGCGGACGCAATCTTCGGCTTCCGCGCGCGACAAACAATGGAATTGGTGTTGGACCTTTCCAAGCACTGCGTCGAGACCGCTGCCAAGCAGTTGTACGAGCGTAGCGTCCGCTCTTACTTCAAGGCTCCGGACGCGACCAAAGCCGGGCTGGAGGCAACCATCGAGATACTCGCCGATTTCTTACGGCACGTGGACTTTCCCAGGTTGCGCGCCCAAAACCGCCTCCTGGCAGGGGGAGAAGAAGCGCTTGCGCTGCTCAGGATATCCGAATCCGGGGATTTCACCCTGGAAGTGGGGGGCGCGGTCATCCGGGCGCCCTTGGCGCGGCCCATAGAGTGATAAACGAGGGCCACAGGGGCTGTACCCGCGCGCTAGGGTTTGCCTCGAAGGTGCTTCGTGCAGGTGAGACCCCCAAACCTCAAATCTACGCGAAGAAGGCCCTTCAAGGACAAACCAAGTCGCAGACAGCAACCTTAGGGCTCGTGCAAAAATAAATTCCCATTTTGATGCGCCGATCCATCACGCCTGGCGGCCGAAACGGTGGGAGGTCCCTGGATAAGGATTCACCCGTTTGACGCCGCGAGCCTGTAACCTTAATTTTTTGGCCGAACGGCCCCGCAGGATGGAAGGCGCGCCCGGTCAACGGCCCAACGGCTGCGCGGGCGATACCGCGAGAGCCGGTCACCGGCTCGAGAGGAACATGATGAACGAAAAACAAGACCGCATCGACGCACTCAAGAAGGTTCGGCTCCTTCTCCGCGCCGGGACCGCCCCGGACTGCGCGGACCTCATCGACCAGCCCTTTCCTTTTGAATTCATTTTCGGCCTGGGTTCCGATGGCTTCACCCCCTTCGAATACGAGTTCGTGGGCAAGTCACCCGGTGAAATCCTAACCATGGTTGTGGACCGCCTCACGATACCGACGACATTTGGTCACCTGTCGTGCGACCTGCCAGCACTTCCCGAGGATACCGATGTCTATCATCTGAAGGTGGAAATCGCGCACGTGGTTGCCGCCACCGCCGCCGAAATCGTGAAGGCCCTTGCGAAGAAGGGCCGTTGCGGGGCCGGGTGCTGTTCCGAGATGGCTTGACAGACAAGCCTCCAAACTGTTATCTGATTCAAGAGAAGCCGTGAGAAACCGCAGGGAGTATCCTTCAGGCACGCGGCCGCAACCGTTCCTGTCGTGGGCAGGGCGGAAAACCTATTCCATCGCCTCAACCACCGGGGTGCGTCATGGATATCAAGAAGAAGTCCAAGGCTCTGTTGCAGGAGGCGGAATTGTACCGGTCCCAGGGGCTGTTGTCGGAAGCCGGACGGAAGTACAAAGAGCTCATTGAACTGCTGGAAAGAAACGAACGGATAAGAAACCGACAGCAGCTCATCGAAGGCCTCTCGCGCAAGGTGAGCTCGGTTGAAAGCGACCTGAAAAAGATCCAGAGCGCTCCCCAAACCCCTCAGTTACCTGAGGAGGTCCAGAATCTCATCAAAAAGCTCTTTGCCTTCTCCAAGGACACGGAAGGCGAAGGGGCGGAACTGGAAGGAGCCATTGCGTTGGCCAAATTCGGCCAATTCGAACGGGCCATTCTGGAATTCGAAAGGCTCCTGCCAAAGGATGCCATGCGGGTTGCAGCCGCCAAGAACATCGTCAAATGCCACATGCATCTGTCTTCGGCGCAAGCGGCCGTGGACAGTTACGAAAACTGGCGCTCCGGCGAGCTCTTTTACCCGGAGGAATTGGAGAAAATTCGCGTTTTCACCGAGGGCCTTCTGCGCAAAGAGGGGGTGGAAACGAAGCTGACGCCACCAGCGGTTGGGGCAACCGCTGCGGAACCGCAGGCGGTGAGTGCCGGATCACCGAAGCCCGTGTCCCCGAAGGAACCGGAAGTGGAGGAGGAACCTCTGGAGATCAACTCCATCGGCATTCCCTTCACCGAAGGACCCCAGAAGGGGCAACTCGTCGAGTTCGACGTGAGCTTCCAGATCGGCAACATGGTGAGCCTCCTGGTTCCGGAGGACAAGAAGGCGCTCATAAAGGACCTCAAGGTGGGTGCCACCCTCGATGATCTGCTTTTCTACTCCGCCATTGCCATCTTTCCGGGCAAGGGGGTCGTGTCGGCAAACAGGCCCGTCGAATCGGGGTCGAAGAAGGGCTACCATACGCTGGATATAGAAATCAAACCCCTATGAGGCGGACGTTCCGATGAACGCAGCACGGAGGCGGTGGATCGAAAGCGGATCGATCGGCTATGTGCGGCGTATAGCGGGCGACGTGGGCAAATATGGCTAACTTCAATTTCGCCAAGCGGGAAATAGAATGCAAGATCGTATACTATGGGCCCGGGAGGTCAGGCAAGACGACCAATCTGGAATACATCCACAAGACTTACAAAAAGAACGTGACCGGCGACTTGGTTTCCGTGGATACGGAGGGGGACCGTACGCTCTTCTTCGACTTCTTGCCCATGGGCATCGGGAAGATAAAGGGATGTGACGTCAAGGTCCAGCTTTACACCGTGCCGGGTCAGGTCCAATACAGCTCCACGAGAAAGCTTGTGCTCAAAGGCGTCGACGCCGTGGTTTTCGTTGCAGACTCCCTCGAAGTGAGACGGAAGAAAAACCTCCTTTCGCTCAAGGATCTCCAACAGAACCTCAAGGATTACGGGATGAGCATTTTCAAGATTCCTCTCGTGCTGCAGTACAACAAGAGGGACCTGGAAGAGGAAGGGCTGCCGCTGATGTCCATGGAGCAGATGACCGCGGACCTGAACCGACAGCTCAAAGCCCCCGCTTTTCCAGCCAGTGCCGTCAAGGGGCCGGGGGTGGGAGACACGCTGAAAGAGGTCCTGAGACTCTCCTTCCAGGCCCTGCAAAGGCAAATGAAGTGAAGCACGGCATGTCCTGACTGCCGCGATGCGATGGGGGCTCGTCGAGGGAACCCCGGGGGCAGACCGCAACTTCCGCAGGCCCAGAACCACGAAGCCCCATCATCGGACCAATCCCATGCCTTCCGCGAAAGTACTGACCGGCAGCCTCGATTTCCTGACCCTTGCGGAGATCCTTCAGCTTCTTGGGAGCAACGGGAGCACGGGTGTTCTGCGCCTGGCGAGCCAACACGCGCCGGGGCCGGCGGTCGTCTATCTTTCCGGCGGCAACCCCGTGGATGCCGCCAACGGATCGTTGACAGGGATGGAAGCCCTCCTCTCCCTTTTCGGTTGGGCACAGGGCCAGTTCGAGTTTCACCAGGAGCGGGTGGACGTCAAGAGGACGATTCGCAAGGGAAGAATGGAGGTCATTCTCGACGGACTCAGGATGCTGGACGACGGGCAGATCAAGAGGCTCGGCCCCCAGTCGGGGAAAATGCCCCCTGCCCCAAAACCCTCAACCGTGCCCCTCGTCCAGAGGCCTTTCGTGGACTACACCTATGTGGTGGACGAAGAGGAGTTTCAGGACGGCCAGGAAGTGGTGCACGAAGGGGGGATCGCAAACTGGACGTGGGTCATTCTGGACGGAGCGGCGGATATCGTCAAGGAGACCCCAAACGGCCGGCTCACCATTCTGAGAATAGGAAACGGCACTTTCATAGGCAACATCTTCTCCATATCCTCCGGCTCCATGCAGACCAACACCCGCAGCGCCACCGTCACGGCGGTGGGGCATCTGCATCTCGGGGTGCTCGACTCCCAACGCCTCAATACGGAGTTTTCCTGTATGTCCTTCGACATGCGCTCTTTGCTCATAAGTCTCGGCAAAAGACTGGAAAGAGTCACCAACCAGGCGGTGGAGATCCATGGTAACAGGCCCGGTGTGTCCGAGGCCCTCAAGGACATGAAGGTGATCGTTGCACAAGGGGCCGACCAGAGAGGCGTTTTCAAGATCACCAAGGGGCAGGCCAGTATCGTCAAGAACACCGAGAACGGTCCCATCCTGCTGGCAAAGCTCGGAGAGGGCGATTTCCTGGGCCGGGCTCCTTTTATGGACATGGGGCACGAACCCGAATCGGCAGCGGTTTTCGCCACCGAAGACTTCAAGGCCAGCGCTTTGGATTTCGACCTTCTTCAGAAGGAATACGAGGAGCTTCCCCCCATGTTCAAGAACATCATCGAGCACGTGGCAAGCTGCGTGGCGGTGACCACCATGGTGGCATGTGATTTCCACAAGAAGACCGTGGACGTCGCACGCAGTGTCCAAGTTCAAGAAGGGGACAAGGGCAAATGAGAGGGGCGGGAGGTACGGAGGGGGGGCTGGGAAGGTTCTTCCTGGGCTTTGTGATGCTGGTGGCCGGAGGGTACCTGCTGCTGCGCTCCATAGGGGTCTCCTCGAGCTTCCATCTCGGCCACGGTCTTTACTCGGTCTGGGGTTTTCAGCTTACCGGCGGCATGGTGCTGGTCCCTTTCATATTCGGCATCGGGATCATCTTTTACAACGGGAAGAACCTGGTCGGTTGGGCGCTTCTTCTGGGCTCGCTCATCATGCTCCTTTTCGGGGTGATCACGAGCATCCGTTTTTCCTTCAGGAGCATGTCGGCCTTCGACCTGCTGGTCATTCTCGTTCTCTTCTTCGGCGGCATGGGCCTTTTCATCAGTTCATTGAAGAAGTCAGGCACTTGATTTCCACGGCAGAAGATGGCTCATCCCATCGACTCGTTCCAGTTGCCGGATACGCTCCATCACCCTTTCCATTTCGCCGGCCGTGGCCCCTTGCCGGTACCTTGCAAGCTGCAAGACCTTGGCTTCCAGCTCCCCGGGGGTGAGGGGATTGCCCGGGTCCCCCTTGGGCACGAGCACCTGCTGCGAAAAACGCCTGCCGTCATGGGTCTCCACCTCCACCACGGCGGTCCATCGCTCCGGGTAGGCGGCGTCCACCCGAGGGTCCAGCACCATTTCCACCCGGCAGCTCAGGGCCCTGAGCTGCGGATCGCCCAGCGCCTGCTCGCTGAAATCCGAGACCCCGGCCCTGCCGTCCCGGGCAATCAGTGCGAGCACAAAGCCCATGGAGAATTTGGACTGGTGGACCGTCTGGGGGGTTGTCACCGCCCCCAGCACGTCCAGGGCCGCCTGGTGCACCCGGGCCGTCACCCTCTTGAGATCCGTGTGGTCGAGTCCGTTTCGGCGCATGCACTGCAAGAGGGCGTCCGCCGCGGGGTGCGTGTGCCGACACGAAGCATGGAACTTGAAGGAAGTCTCGCACACGGCCCACCGATCCCCCAGGCCGCGGACCAGTTCTTCCGGGTGGGGGTCCGAGGACATTCCCGCCCCCATCCCCTGGTCCCCCTCCAGGATGCTGCCGGCCCCCGTGAAACCGTCCCGGGTTAGGTACGCCGCCATGAGACCGTCGGCAGCGGCCTTGGCAGTGTGAAGCTGCTTGGAGTCCGCCCCATCACGCAGGAATTCCCAAAGACCCGCGGCCTGGGTGCCCGCGGACCCGAGCGCGTGGGTCATGGTCTGCGCCGACGCGCCCAGGAGTCGGCCCGCGGCAGCGGCCGCACCGAGGGTCCCCGCGGTCCCCGTGGTGTGGAAATACTTGTAGTGGGAACGCCCCAGAAAGGCCCCCACACGCACGACCGCTTCGTATCCCGCCACACTCGCCGTGAGGAACAGCTTGCCGGAGGCCCTCGTCTCCTGGGCCACCGCCAGGGCTGCCGGAAACACGACGGCCGCGGGATGGACCACCGACCCGTTGTGCACGTCGTCCTGCTCCACCACGTGGGAAGACGCCCCGTTGACAAGGGCGGCAAAAAAAGGGGAACTGCATTGCCGGGAGACGAGGATCTCGCTGGGGCCTGCCGACGGCCCATGGGCCGCTGCAAATCCCTCCAACACGCGGACGGGCGGTGCGTCGCGCCCGGCCAGGGCGGAGCCCACCCAGTCGAGAAAAAGCTCCTTGGTGCGCTCCACCGTTTCCCGTGGAAGGTCCTCGTAGCGTAGCCCGGATAGAAAGCGGGCAAGCTGTACGGTGCTCATCCTCCGGTCCCCCTTTCGAGATGATCGTGGTCTGCGGGTCTGTGGCCCACAGGGCTCTCTAAATCGCTCCCTGGGCGGCGAGCCTGGCTATGGCGTCCGGGCCGTAACCCAGTTCTGCCAGGACGCTGCGGGTGTGCTGTCCCAGGGCCGGGACACCCCCCATGCACGGCGCAGTGCCCCCAAAGGTAATCGGGGGAAGCATGGCCCGTAGCGAGCCCACAGGGGAGTCCACCTCGCGCAGGCGCCCCCGTGCCCGGAGCTGGGGGTGGTCCCAGAACTGCCGTGCCGTGTTGAGTCGCGCGTTGGCTATCCTCGCCTTTTCAAGGCGGCCCAGCACCTGGGCCGCACCCAGGGAGGCGAAACACCCCTCGATGATCTCTTTGAGCGCCCCCCGGTGCTCACTCCGGGCCGTGTTGTCGGCAAAATCCGGGTTATGGACCAGCTCCGGGCGCTGCAAAACGGAATCGCAGAAACTGTGCCACTCTCGCTCGTTCTGTATACCGAAAAAAATTGTCTCTCCGTCCCCGGTTCCGAAAGGCCCGTATGGGTATATGGCGGCGTGGCTCGCCCCGGTGCGGGGCGGGTCGGCGCCACCGTAAGCGGCCAGGTAGGCCGGGTAGCTCATCCACTCGCCCAGGGCATCGAACAGGGACACCTCGAAGGCGCAGCCCTTGCCGGTTTTCTCGCGTGCATACAGGGCCGTGAGAACCCCGGAAAATGCGTACATGCCGGCCGCGATGTCCGCCACCGAAATGCCCACCTTGCTGGGACTGTCCTGGGTGCCGGTGATGGAGACAAGGCCCGTCTCGCACTGGATCAACAGATCGTAGGCCTTTTTCAAGCTGTAGGGACCGTTCGAACCGTATCCGGAGATGTCGCACACGATGAGCCGGGGATACTTGCCCTGCAGCCGGGAAGGAGACAGACCGAGGCGCGCCGCCGCCCCCGGTGCGAGGTTCTGCACGAAAACGTCCGCCCGATTTAGGAGACGTTCCAGGATGGCGGGGGCCGCTTCGTGCTTCAGGTCGAGGGTGAGGCTCTCCTTGGAGCGGTTGAGCCAGACGAAGTTGGCCGACAGCCCCTTCACCTTGTCGTCGTAGCTCCGGGCAAAATCCCCTGTGACCGGACGCTCCACCTTGATGACCCGGGCCCCCATGTCTCCGAGGTGGCGCGTTGCGAGAGGGGCCGCCACGGCCTGCTCGAGGGAGACCACGCAAATGCCTACCAGGGGCGACCCGGATCCGGGCACGGCTTCGCTGGCAAGGCCCATCATCCCGTCCTTCCTTCCCGCACGCGCACCGCGATATGCTGCATGAGGCCGCCGTCGGCCAGAAGCTCCTGCATGAAGGGGGGAATGGGCCGCGTGCTGTATTTCTTGGCCGATTGCAGGTCTTCGATGATTCCTGCATCAAAATCGATGCACAGGCGGGACCCGGTCACGAGGTCATCGGTCTCGGGGCATTCGAGTATGGGCAGCCCCATGTTGAAGGCGTTTCTGTAGAAGATCCGCGCAAAGCTCTTGGCCACCACGCACGATACGCCCGCGGCCTTGATGGCGATGGGGGCATGCTCCCGCGAAGAACCGCAGCCGAAATTCTTTCCCGCCACGATGATGTCGCCGGGACGCACCCTCTCCGAAAAGCCCGACTGGGCATCTTCCATGCAGTGTTTGGCGAGCTCCTGCGGGTCGCTGGTGTTCAGATACCGCGCGGGGATGATGAGATCGGTGTCCACGTCGTCGCCGAACTTCCACACGCTGCCGATTATCTTATCCATGCGCACTCCTCACCGCAGCTCTTCCGGGCTGCCGATTCTTCCGAGTACGGCCGAGGCCGCAGCCACGGAAGGATTTGCCAGGTATACCTCACTCTCCGGGTGGCCCATGCGTCCCACGAAATTCCGGTTGGTGGTCGCCACGGCCCTTTCCCCTTGGGCCAGGATGCCCATGTGACCGCCCAGGCAGGGTCCGCAGGTGGGCGGACTGATGACCGCCCCCGCATCCAGAAAGACATCGAAGAGCCCCTCCGCCATGGCTTGCCGGTAAACGCCCGGGGTGGCGGGAATGACGATGAGCCGGACATCGGCGGCCGCCTTTTTTCCCGCAAGGACCGCGGCGGCGGACCGCAGGTCCTCTATGCGGCCGTTGGTGCACGACCCGATCACCACCTGGTCTATGGGAATGTTGCCCGCCTCCTTGACACTCCTGGTGTTTTCCGGAAGGTGGGGAAAGGCCACCTGGGGATCGATCTTTCCCACGTCATAATCGATCACGGCGCTGTAGCGGGCCTCGGCGTCGCTCTTGTAGAACTGGTACACCCTCTGTGCCCTGCCCGACACATAAGCCCGCGTCGTCTTGTCCGGAGCCACGATGCCGTTCTTGGCTCCGGCCTCAATGGCCATGTTGGCCATGGTGAGCCGGCCCGCCATGGAAAGCTCCTCGATCACCTCCCCCTCGAATTCCAAGGCCTTGTACAGGGCCCCGTCCACCCCTATCTCTCCGATAAGGTAGAGTATCAGGTCTTTTCCTTCCACCCAGGGGCCCCGTTTTCCGTGGAAGAGGATCCGCATGCTCTCGGGCACCTTGAGCCAGACCTCTCCGGTGATCATGGCCGCAGCCAGATCCGTGCTCCCCACACCCGTGGCAAAGGCCCCCAGCCCTCCATAGGTGCACGTGTGGCTGTCCGCACCGATCACCAGGTCCCCGGGAAGGACGATGCCCTTTTCGGGAAGCAGGGCATGTTCTATCCCCATCTGCCCCCCCTCGTAGTAGTGGGTGAGCCCCTGCTCCCGGGCGAATTTCCGCACGAGCTTGACCTGCATGGCGGACCGTATGTCCTTGTTGGGGACAAAATGGTCCGACACCAACACCACCTTGTCCCTGTCGAAGACGGACACGGCGCCGCTCTTGCGGAACGCGTCGATGGCGATGGGCGCCGTGATGTCGTTGCCGAGGGCCACGTCGATCCTGGCGTTGATGAGCTCGCCCGGCTCCACTTGCTCGCGGTCGGCGTGGGCGGCGAGGATCTTTTCAGTGATGGTCATGGGCATGATCGCTTCTCCGTTGTGTGGTGGTGCACAGTGGGTTCAATCGCCTTTTGTCTTGAGAACGGCCAGAAAGGCCGACTGGGGAATCATCACCTGACCGACCATCTTCATGCGCTTCTTGCCCTTCTTTTGCTTTTCCAGCAGCTTGCGCTTGCGGGTGATGTCTCCTCCGTAGCACTTGGCCGTCACATCCTTCCGGAAAGGAGAAATGGTCTTTCGCGCGATGATGTTCGAACCGATGGCCCCCTGGATGGCCACCTTGAACATCTGCCGCGGGATTTCGTCCCAGAGCTTTTCGCATGCCGTGCGCGCCCGATCCACCGCATGGTCCTTGTGCACCAACTGGGACAGGGCGTCGACCCGTTCCCCGTTGATGAGGATGTCGACTTTCACAAGCTGCGCTTCCCGGTAGTCGAGCATCTCGTAATCGAAGGAACCGTACCCCTGGGTGACGCTCTTGAGCTTGTCGTAGAAATCGTAAATCACCTCGGCAAGGGGAAGCTCGAACCGCATCTCCATCCGCTGGCTGGTCAGGTACTGATAACTGGAGTTCGCTGCGCGCCGGTCCAGGCACAGTTTCATCACCGCCCCCATGTATCGCTCCGGGATGATGATGGAGGCGCGTATATAAGGTTCCTCGCCCCTTTGAATCAGGCCGGGGTCCGGGTAGAGGGCCGGATTGTCCACGATCCGTGTGGTCCCGTCGGTCATCAGGAGCCTGTAGCGCACCGACGGCGCCGTCATGATCAGAGAAAGTCCGTATTCGCGCTCGAGTCTTTCCTGGACCACCTCCAGGTGGAGAAGACCGAGAAAGCCGCAACGAAAGCCGAATCCCAGGGCCACGGAGGAGTCCTTCTCGTAGCTCAGGGACGCGTCGTTGAGCTTCAGCCTCTCCAGGCCCGCAGCCAGGTCTTCGTAATCGTCCGAGGCAACGGGATAGATGGACGAAAAGACCACCGGTTTGGCCTCCCGAAACCCGGGAAGCGGGGCGCTGCACGGCCGCTCGGCCAGGGTGAGGGTGTCCCCGCACCGGGTGTCGCTGACGGTCTTGATCCCCGCGATGACGTATCCCACCTCCCCGGCTTGCAGGAAGGGTCTCTCGATGCGGTCCAAACGGAAGATCCCCACCTCCTCCACCTTGTACTGGGCACGGTTCCACATGAAGACAATGAGGTCCTTGGCCCGCACCCTTCCCTGAAACACGCGGAAATGGACGATGGTTCCCCGGAAAGAGTCGTAGTGGGCGTCGAAGATCAAGGCCTGGAGCGGCCCTTCGGGATCACCCTTTGGAGGGGGGAGTTCCCGGACCACCGCCTCGAGGACCTCCTCTATCCCTATGCCCTCTTTGGCCGAAACGCACAGGGCCTTCTCCGGGTCCAGCCCCAGGTCCTCTTCGATCTGCTGCCTGACCCGGTCGATGTCGGCCGCGGGAAGGTCTATCTTGTTGATGACCGGTACGACGGCAAGGTCATGCTCCATGGCAAGGTACAGGTTCGCCAGGGTCTGGGCCTCGACCCCCTGGCTGGCGTCGATGACCAGCAGCACCCCCTCGCAGGCGGCCAGTGCCCGGGAGACCTCGTAGGTGAAGTCGGCGTGTCCGGGGGTGTCGATGAGGTTGAGTTGATAGGTGCGGCCGTCCCGGGCCTTGTAAGGAAGGCATATGGTCTGGCTCTTTATGGTGATTCCCCGCTCCCGCTCTATGTCCATGGTGTCGAGGATCTGGTTCTTGAATTCGCGCACCGGGATGATGTTGGCATGCTGTATGAGGCGATCGGCCAGGGTGGATTTCCCGTGGTCGATGTGTGCGATGATGGAAAAATTGCGAATGTGGTCCATAGTGGAGACGCTTCGCGAACCCCCTTCTATCCCGTTTGAGAACGCCGGACCGTGGCCCCGCCGGCCCGCGGAACCTCTCGCGGCGGGCTTTGATCATCGCTGCGGCCCGTTCCTTGTTCTTCCTCTCCCGTTGCGGGAGAGGGTTTGGGTGAGGGCAAAATGCTGTGGCCCGAACGGTGATCGAGGCCTCAGAATGCCTTGCTCAATCGTCCCTGCCCCCGGCGGCCGCGGATACGGCGCATTTATGGCACAAAACCACCTGTTTCTCAACACCACCCCGGAACCCCTTCGGGCAAACGGGTTTACACGGCAACCCCACCAAGCGGCAAGCTGTCAATCCTTCTGGCTGCCGATGCCCACCCTGTGAAGGCCTCAATTCCGGCACGGAGCCAAGGGCGCGCGTGAGAATAAATTCCCCTTTTCAGGCGTCGGGGCGCGCGCATGCCAAGGCGCGAGGAGGGCGAATGGCCGGCCATTTAACCGATGCGCAACGCTGCCATGCGCGATGGATAGGCGCATCAAAATGGGAAGTCATTCTTGAGCGAGCCCCAAGCATGTGAGAACGGCGTCTCCCAACGTGAGGCCGGCAGAAAAAAAGACCAGCCCGGCCGCAACGATGATCAAGGCCACAGAAACCGCTGTGTGCGCGCTTGCGGCACAACGGGAAAAAGGAGTTGCTCCCGGTAGATCCCTTCTGCTAAATTTTATTTTTTAACGATCTGGGGCGAGCCATTGGACGCAGGCGAACGGGAACATGGAACGGGGCGGGCGCATTAGGGGGGCTGTCGGGCGGTGGGTGAACGCGCTGCTTGAGGGCACACACGACCACTACCCCTGCTACCTGCCCGGCCGATTCGGTTTTCTGTCCACCTGGACCCTGCGTCTCTTCTATTCGGGAATCACGGTGGCCAAAGAGGACCTGGAGACCCTGAGGTCCCTCCAAGACGACGGGATCATTGTCTACGCCGCCAAGTACAACACCCTGTTCGAGTTCCTTTTCTTTCACACACGTTACCAACAGGAGAAGGTCCCCTACCCCGACCTATGGCTGGATGACGGCGTGTTTTTCTGCCAGCCCCTCGGCAGACTGCTGCGGATTCTCCTGGCATACGCGCGTCATTTGGTCTCCGATCGCTCCCTGCCCGACCCCTACCGCGCCGATTATGCGCGTCGCATGCTGGAACAAGGCCATGTGGGCTTCCTTTCCATGGTGGACAGGAAGGGCTTTTACCGGCGGTTCGTGAAGTCGAGGACCGATCCATTGAGATATCTCATCCGGACGCAACGGGCCCTGGAACGTCCCATTTACATCGTTCCCCAGCTTCTCATGTTCAGCAGGAATCCACCCCGTTCGCGGCAGAGGGTGGTGGACTTTTTCTTCGGCTCCGAGGAAAATCCGGGTCGCCTGCGCCGCCTGGCGGCCCTTTTCAGGGCACCCCGCAACACATTCGCAGAGATATCGAGACCCCTCGACCTGAGGGAGTTTTGCGACCGGCCCCAAAACAGAAACCGGACCGAAGAGTACCTCTCCTTCCTCCTGAGGCAGGAGATCACCGATCGCATCAACCTTCACCGCCAGAGCATTATCGGCCCGACCCTCAAGACCCGTGAAGAACTCAAGGAAAGCATCCTGAGAAACGAACGCTTTCAAAGCATGCTCGCAGAGTACGCTCGCGTCCGAATCAAACCGGTACGAGAATTCCATAAAGAGGCCGACGGCTACCTGGAAGAGATCGCCGCGAAGTACAGCACGCGTGTCATTCTGGTTCTTTCCACCCTCGTCCGCTGGCTCGTGGGGACCATCTTCGACGGTGTGGATGTGGACATGCGCGGCATGAGAAATCTCAAGACAGCCGCTCAAAGGGGTCCGCTCATTCTCATCCCCTGCCACAAGAGCCATGTGGACTATCTCATTCTTTCTGTCATACTGCACATGAACAACATGCCATGCCCCCTGATCGCGGCCGGCAAGAATCTTTCGTTCTGGCCCATGGGCGCCCTTTTTCGCAGCTCAGGGGCCTTTTTCATCCGCAGGACCTTCGCGGGGGCCCCCCTGTACTCCAAGGTCTTTTCCGAATACATAAGGACCCTGCTCCATGAGGGTTTCAACATCGAATTCTTCATAGAAGGGGGAAGAAGCCGCAGCGGGAAACTGATCCTTCCCAAGCTTGGCCTGCTTTCGATCCTCCTGAATGCTTACAAGGACAAGGCGTGCCGCAATCTGCACTTCTGCCCGATTTTCATCGGATACGATCGGGTCATGGAAGAAGGGGCCTATCTTCACGAGGTCGGGGGAGGGGAAAAGAAGCCGGAAAACCTGCGCCAGATCCTGCGCGCCGGCAGGTTTTTGAAGAGGCGCTACGGTCGTATCTATGTGCGCTTCGCCGACCCCATCGACATAGAGGACGTTCTGCGGCATTTTGACGTTCCCTTCGAGAAGATGACCACCCGGGAGGCCAATGTGGTATGCCGCAACTTGAGCCACAGGGTCATCAATTCCATCAATGCCGTCTCCGTGGTGACCCCCCATTCCCTGGTGGCCGCAGTGCTTCTCACGGCGGTGAGGGGCAGTTTCACCGCCACACAGCTCTTTTCCCAGGTGGAGACGTACCTGGCCCACCTCCTTTCCCAGGAGGCCCGACTGGCCGACACCCTGGCGGACCCTGCCGCCGCGGTCCGTCGCGTCCTCGACAATTACCTGGACGACAAATTCATCGAACGCGAAGAAGGGGGGCCTCTGGATGCGGTCCCCCAGGAGACACGCTTCCTCGTGGTTGAAGGCAAACGGCCCCATCTGGAGTATTACACCAACAACTGCATCCATTTCTTCGTTCCGGCCGCATTCACCTCGCTCTCCATTCTGGCCAGGGATGCCTTCCAGTTTGCCGCGACCGATCTGCACGCAGACTACGCGGTGCTCCAAGAGCTTTTCAAAAACGAATTCCACTACGACGTTGACGCTTCGGTGGAGCTGTATGTGCGCAAGACACTGAAGGCCTTTATCAACGATGCCATCCTCATGCCGCATCCCACCTTGCCCGAAACCTTCAACGTCACGTCGGTGGGATTCAGAAAACTCCGGTGTTTCGCCGCCTTCCTGTCACCCTATGTCGAGTCTTACCGGATCGTCCTCGAAGTCCTGATGCGTTACACCAGCAAGAGGCTCGAAAAAAAGGAGGGACCCAAAAAGACCGTGGCCATGGGAAACCGGCTGTACAGGAAGCGGAAGGTGACGAGAAAAGAGGCCCTGTCCATGGTCAACTACGAAAACGCACTGGCCTACTTCGCCTCCCACGGCATCCGGGGAAACGAAAACGTGGAAAAGCTCCAACCCTACGCCGACATCATTATTCGATTCGGTAAGTACCTGTGATGCGTCGCCGAAGGTGGCGTGCACTGACGGGAATGCAGCGGCGGGCACGCCGCGTTGCAGACGCGACCACACAGGCTGAAGGATAGCAGCACGCAATAGCCCATGAAAGCAATGATCCTCGCTGCTGGGTTCGGCACCCGTCTGGGTCCGGTAACCGACAGCGTTCCCAAGCCCCTTTTCACCGTCGCGGGACAGCCGCTTTTGGACCGGACCATACGCATTCTGCAGCGGGCCGGTTGCGAGGCCATCTGCGTGAACACCCACCATCTTGGCAGCCGGATCCGCGAGTTCTTGGAGGAGCAGGACTACGGCCCCGGACTGCGTGTCGTGCACGAGCCGGAAATCCTGGGAACCGGCGGGGCCTTGAAGAACGTGGCCGATTTCTGGCGTGACGGCCCCCTGCTGGTCATCAACGGGGACATCGTGACCGATTGCGATCCGGCCCGTGTGTACCGATTCCACAACGCCCACCCCCACCCGGTCACCCTGGTTTTGCATGACCATGAAAGATTCAACAACGTGTGGGTGGACCCGGCAGGATACGTGGCGGGATTCCACGAAGCCCCGGCCGGGGGGGGGCTGCAAAAACTGGCGTTCACCGGCATCCATGTTCTCGATCCCCAGGTCCTGGAATACATCCCCCAGGGTCTCTTCTTCTCTATCATCGAGGCCTACCGGACAATGATCGATGGAGGGATACGGATACGGGCCTGCGTTAACCGAAACCTCTGGTGGCACGACATCGGGACCCTCGACGGGTACAGAAGGGCCTGCCTGGAGGCCGGCGCCATGGCCGTTCTGGGAAGCTCCCCCGACTCAGGGGCCTTGTCCGTCCACCCACTGCAGGGCGACGGATCGGACAGGAAGTGGTTCCGCATTTTCAAAGGGGTGGCATCGGTGGTGGCGGCCGACCATGGGATCCGTGCAGGGGCACGGTGGAACGAAGCGGACGCTTACGCAGCCATAGGGCGCCACCTGGCTCAAAAGGGGGTTCCTGTCCCCGACATCCTGCTGTATGACCGATTCTCGGGGATAGCCTTCGTGAAAGACCTGGGGGACTGCCTGCTCCAGGACTTCATCCGCCCCTTGTCGTGGGAACGGGTTTACCGGTGCTACCGGAACATCGTCGATTCCATGGTCACCATGTGCCTGGAAGGGGCGGTGGGCTTCGATCCGGCATGGACGTACCAGACCACCCACTACGACCGCTCGGTGATCCTCGACAAAGAGAATCGGTATTTTCTGGAGGCGTTTGTGAAGGGGTACCTCAACCGGTCGGTACGCTTCGAGGACTTCGAAGAGGAATTCGTCCGGCTTGCCGAACGGACCCTGGGCGCCGGACCCGCGGGTTTCCTGCACAGGGACTTCCAGTCACGGAACATCATGATGCACCAGGGGCGCCACCACTTCATCGATTTTCAAGGGGGGCGTCTGGGACCATGCGCGTACGATCTGGCGTCACTGCTCACCGATCCTTACGTGGATCTGCCGCAGCCCTTGCAGGAAAGGCTGTTGGCCCACTGCCGGGAAACCCTTTCCCGTCGCCTGCCCCATCTTAATGGCGAGGCATTGCTCAGGCAGTACTCCCACTGTGCCTTGCAGCGCAACATGCAGGTTCTGGGGGCCTTCGCCCACCTGTCACGGGTCAAGGGGAAGCGCCGTTTCGAGAAGTACATTCCCGTGGCACTGGCCAATCTCCGGCGCCGGCTTCCCCTGCTGACCGATACGCCACGGCTCAGGGATCTCGTGACCGGCCTTGCCTTGTGAGCTTCCGGGAGCCTCCGCACGGTGAGCACACGACAGGCCTGTCGGGCCCCAAGATGCCTGGATCGTTGTAAGGGCCCTTCCATTCTGTTATGGTTCCTCTATGGGATGCGCCGGCGGGTGTGCCGGCTACGGCAGCGCCGACGCGTCCCATGAGGTTTGGGAGCGGCGTGGAAACCCTCTTGCACGCCCTGCCCCCCAGGGACAGGGCCGGGATGCGATACGCGAGGTACGAGCAATGGAAACAATTCCCGTCATGGTCAACGGCCTTCCCGGGAACATGGCCGCAAATGCGGTCAGGCACATGGTCCGGGACACGCGGTTTCGGGTGGTTCCCCATTCTCTCACCGGCCCGGACATACCGGAAAAGGAAGTCCGTGTGCAAGACACGGACTTTTTCCTCATCCACCCGCCGGAGCACGAAGCGGCCCTTGGGACGATCAAGGAACAGGAGCCCCACGTCCTGACGGTGGACTACACCCATCCCACTGCCGTGTGCGCCAATGCCGCCCTTTACTGCCGCTGGAAACTGCCCTTCGTGATGGGAACCACCGGGGGGGACAGGGAACGGCTCGTGAGTCTCGTGCAGGGGTCGGAGATCTGTGCGGTGATCGCCCCGAACATGGCCAAGCAGATCGTGGGGTTTCAGGCCATGATGGAGTATGCCGCCACCCGCTACCCGGGGCTCTTCAAAGGGTATTCGCTCACCATCGAAGAAAGCCATCAGAAAGGAAAAGCGGACACCAGCGGCACGGCCAGGGCGATGGTGGGGTGCTTCAACGCCATGGGGATCCCGTTTGCGCCGGAAAAGATCACCATGATCCGGGACCCGGAAATGCAAAGGGCCGTCTGGAAGATCCCCGAAGAACACCTTGCCGGCCACGGCTGGCACACGTATACCCTCACGTCCCCCGACGGCACGGTGCGTTTTGTCTTCACGCACAACGTCAACGGAAGGGATGTCTACGCCCAGGGAACCCTCGATGCGGTAACTTATCTGCACGGAAAGGTGCGTACCGGCGAAAGGGGTAGGGTCTTTTCCATGATCGATGTCCTGGAGGGAAGGTAAGCTCCCGCTGCAGCCCGGACGTGTCAAACCTCTTTCCTTTCTTGCGGAATCACAATGCGTGCTTATTTTTTATAGATAATAGGCGAACAACCTGTTGCCCCGCCGTTCTGCCTCGGAAACCACACACGCCGCCATCTGAGCTCTCATTGCACGGCATAAGGAATCGCCTCCTCGGATCCGGGCCCTCACACTTCCCGGAAACAAAGTATCTGCCCATGGAAAGGATGCCAACCATGAAGGAAGAAGCCCAAGTATCGGACACTTTTGAGTTTCAGGTCGGTGAAAAGTACACCAATGAAAAGGGTGTGTTCCAGGTCCTGTCCATTGACAGGGGCGACATGGTGATCCGGTGGGAAGACGGCAAGGAAGTCCGAAGCAGCGTCGCGCTTCAGCTTCAGATCCAGAAGCGAAGAGGGTGGGAAAAATGGGCCCGTGAGAAGAATGCCTCCATCGCGGCCGGCAAGACCCACCGGGGTTCGAAGCCAAACCGCGAAAGGCACTTTGGTGGTCTCCAACGAGTTGATTTCATGGACAAGATCAGCACAACCAAATGGCGGGGCCGGGAACAGCTCGGCGGTGCCGTCACGCACCAACTGCCTGGCAGCCCCTTTCATTTCAACTCATGGGCTGCCAAGGGGCAGAACGAAGTCCAGTGGGAGGACGCGGACATTCGCAAACAAGTGGAGGCCTCTCGCACAGGGAGGTTTTTTGCCCGTGCGGACGAAACGTCTTTTTCATGGGGGTTTTCCATCGAGAGACCCGGTACCGGGAGTGATCCATCATCCCAATGGAAGGCGTTGATCGATTGGCTGTACACCGAGGAAGGGGACCATTGGCTCAGGACGGTGGTTCTTGAAGAGGGGCTGGATGTCTACCATGCCCAGGGATCCCCTTCGGAAGGGGCCATCCCCTTCCCAGTATCCCACCCTGGAGAGGACCAAACCGGCCCCCCCACGCCCGAGAGGCTTGCCGAGGCGATCGAGGCCGGTCCAGGAAACGAGCGAGCCGAACTCAGAATAGCCAAAAGGATTTCCAGGGAAGACGCCATCGCCCGGAAAGACGCCATCGGGGCCGATCTTGCCGGCCTGTTCGGCCGGCTCCTCCCTTTGTACGAGGCGGCTGCGGGACGCATGGAATGAGCAGGCAAGCGCCGTCTCAAACCGGATGCTTATGGGCCCAGGGCCGCGCCTTCTCGAGCTGGGCGGCCAACCGAAACAGGGTTTCCTCTTTCCCGAAGCGCCCCGCGAACTGAACCCCCACCGGCAGGCCCTCCGAATTCCAGAAAAGGGGCACTGACATGGCCGGGTTCCCGGCTGCGTTCATGAGCTGGGTGTAGCCTATGGTCCGGGCCAGGTTCCCGGCGAAGACCGACGGTTCCGGGTGGGTCAGTGCGAGCTGTCCCAACTTGAGAGGCGGTGTGGCCATGGTCGGTGTCAGCAGCACGTCGAATCGTTCAAAGAAGCGGCCCACCTGGCGTCCCGCCGCATGCACGGTTCCCACTGCGGCGGCGTACTGGGCCGCACTCATGGATTGTGCGTGAAGGGCCATGGCGTGCGTGATCGGCTCCAGGTCCTCGGGACCCAGTTCCCTTCCCAGGGTCTGCAGACGTTCGTCGATGCTCGCCCTCAAATTCGCCGACACGATGACCCGCGTGGCCTTTCCCAGGGCTTGGGCATCGACGGTCAGCGTCGTCTCTTCCACCCGGTGCCCCAGCTCGGCGCAGAGGAGGGCGGCGTCCTGCACCGCTGCCACACAGTCGGGATGGGTTTCTACGCCGTTGAAGGCGCGGGTGACCAGGGCCACGCGCAAAGGCTGCGGTTCCGTGTCCATCTCTTCAAGGAAAGGCCGGGATGGCGGGGGAGCCCAGTAGGGAGCGCCCACATCGGGCCCGGCCACCACATCCAGCAGAGCGGCGCTGTCTCGTACGGAGCGGGTGACCACGTGCATGACGCTCATGCCGCTCCACCCCTCGCCCACGTCCGGTCCCAGGGGCAGCCTGGCCCTGGTGGGTTTGAGCCCAAAGAGCCCGCAGCAGGACGCAGGGATGCGGATGGAGCCCCCTCCGTCCGAGGCGTGGGCAGCGGGAACGATTCGGACCGCCACCGCCACGGCCGCTCCTCCCGAGGAGCCTCCGGCAGTGTGCGCGTGGTTCCAGGGGTTGACGGTTGGGCCGTGGAGAACCGATTCGGTGGTGCTGGTAAGACCGAATTCGGGAGAGGCCGTCCTGCCGAATATGACCAACCCAGCCCTCTTGTAGCGGGTCACCAGCTCGGCGTCGTGATCCGCCACAAAGTCCCGGAAAAGCCGTGATCCGTATGTGATCCGACCGCCCCCGTAATAGGGGTACAGGTCCTTGAGCAGGAAAGGAACGCCTCGCAGCGGGCCTTCAGGCAGCCCTCGGGCCAGAACACCCCGCGCCTCCTCGTACATCTTGACCACGACCGCTCGGAGACTGGGATTTCTTGCTTCTGTCCGGGAAATGGCTTCCTCCAACAGCTCTTCCGGGGAGACTTCTGCCTTGCGGACCAGTTCGGCCAGGCCCAGCGCGTCATAGGATTCGTACTCCGCAAACCCGCTCATTCCATGTTCCCCCTTTGCTTCCCTGCCACAAGTCGGCGCTCACCATTGTTTCGCCCACCCCATCCCCGGCGGTGACCACCCTGCCCGCCCCATTCGGGCCATCAGGAAAGGATAGGCCGCTTCCTCTCCGGAGAAGCGTCCGGATGGTGCCGGGCCTGGAACTCGTGATACCCGATGAAGCGCGCCACCGCCCTGGCCGCGCTTTCCAGGGACGTATAGGCAGGAATCCCGGCGGTCACGAATTCACGGCGCAGCTCCATGGCCTGGGCCGCATAACGCAGGTCATTACCATACGTGTTGAAGGTGACGATAAGCGGCTTATTGTGGGGGCGCTCCCTGGCAAAACCTATGAGAAAATCGTTGACCGCACGGTTTGCTTTGTCGCTATCTTCCTCGGACTTATCGTCATCGATCCCGAAGGTACCCACGATCCGGTCAATGATCGCCAGGTCAATGGCGGGGTCGGCGATAGAAAGCTCCATGACACGGCGATAGAGATCCACATCACCCTGAACCAACCAGACATCGAGGGGATTCCTGGTGCTGTTGCCCGCGAGGCGTATGAAGGCATTGAGCTGCTCCCGGGTTTTTTCGCACAGGGGAGGGATCTCCAGTCCCTGGCGGCCGCAAATATCGGCAAAGGCAACGGAGTTGCCCCCACCGCCGCCGACGAGCAGGGTCCTGCGCCCCCGGGGCGGGCTCAGGTGCAGGAACGTCAGGACCACATCGATGATCTCCTCAAGAGATCCCGCCCTGATGGCACCGGTTTGGGCAAAGAAGGCGTCCCACATTCGCCTTTCACCCGCCAGAGAACCGGTGTGAGAGGTTACGGCCCTTGATCCCGATCCCGTCAACCCCCCTTTCCAGATGATGACCGGCTTGCTGCGGTTGATGTCCTTGATGAGTCGGGGGAACCCGCTGCCGCCCTTTACGCCTTCGAGATAAAGGGCGATGAGTCGGGTATCCGGGTCCTGGCGCAGGTATTCAAGGAAATCGGTCACCTGGAGGCCGCAGGCGTTTCCGAAGCTGATCATCTTGCTGAAATAGACCCCCAGCCCCTGGGCGTAGGCGGAGAGGATTTCACCGTGCCCGCCGCTCTGGGAGACAAACGCAAACGGTCCCACGCCCGCAGGTTTCACCCCCCACCCGGCGAGCTTGCTGGCGGGCACGTAAAGCCCCATGCAATTCGGCCCCACAACCCGCAGGTTACCCCGCCGCATGATCTCGGTTATTTGTCCTTCGAGCCTCCTGCCCTCTTCCTCGCCCGTTTCGCCAAAGCCCGAGCTGAAAATATGCACGTTTTTCACCCCCGCGCTGATACAGTCTTCCAGTACCTTGGGGACTCCGGGAGCCGATACGGCCACGATGACAAGGTCCACCTTTTCGGGAATGGATGGCACGTCCGGGTAGGCCTTGTAACCCAGTATCTCCGTTGCTTTGGGATTGACCGGATAGAGCCTTCCGGGAAACCGGATATCGCGAAGTCGTGAAACAAACTGGGTACCGCCCCATCCCTTGGGGTTGGGTGACGCGCCGACCACGGCCACCGATCTTGGGTAGAACATGTTGTCCAATTCATGTTTTTCCGGCAATGACAGGATCTCCTTGACTTATAGGGGTTTCGGCCAGGGGCGAGAATGCAGACAAAAGCGCTCCGGGAAAAAGTTGCCGTTCGTCAAGCTATCGCCCTGTGCTCCTTGAACCGCTCGATATCCTCCCATGTGTAACCAAGGTCCAGAAGGACTTCTTCGGTGTGCTGACCGAATTCAGGGGCCCCCATCCGAAGCGTCGCAGGGGTCTTTCCAAGGTTGACCGGACTTGCCACCACCCTTACCCGACCGTGGGTCGGGTGGTCCTGAGAAACGAAGAAGTCGTTGGCGACGGCCTGGGGGTCGGCGACGATTTCGGGAAAATTCTGATACGGGCCCCAGGAAAGCCCCGCCTCGTTGAAAAGAGGCCTCCACTGGTTCAGGGTCTTCTCCCGGACGGCCGCCTCTACCATTTCAAACAGGGCGCAGTGGTTCTCTGCACGGGCTTCGAACGTAGCGAACCTGGGTTGCTTCTCCAAATCCGGGCGGTCGATGGCCAGGCAAAATCGCGGCCAGTAACGATCCGACTGCGGCATACAAAAGACCAGCCATCTGTTGTCCTTGGTTCGATACAACATGGCCAGGGGATTGGGCGCATCTTCTCTGGGCGGCACCTCAGGATCTTGCCCGGTGACCAGCGCCGCACAGACGTCCCAGGAGTTGTGGTAGACCCCTGTCTGGAAGATGGAGGTATCGACCTCCTGTCCCAGGCCCGTTTTCTCACGGGCGAACAGGGCCGTCATGATTCCGTACGCCAGGGCCAGTGCGACCACATTGTCGCCAAATGCCGGGACGAAAGAAGCGGGGAGCGCCTCCGGCCCGACGCGGGCGGCTATTTGAACCCTGTGCGAGAACCCCGACCGGGGCCAGTAAGCGGTGTGGTCGTAGCCCGGAGCGTTGCGCTCCGGGCCTTTCTTGCCGTAGCCGGTAAGAGAGCCGTAGACGAGTCTCGGGTTCAGCTCACTGAGGGTGCTGTATTGCAGCCGGTACTTTTCCAGTTCAAAAGGCCTCATGTTGGTCAGGAAGACATCCGACTTTTCCACGAGCTTGTAGAGGATTTCACGGCCGTCCCCTTGTGACACATCGATGGCGACGCTCTTCTTGTTGCGGTTGTAGTTCTCCCAGTAGTAGCCGAAGGCGGACTCCGGACGGGTACCGATTGCCATCCCTGTCCCGGCCTGGACGGCCCGCAGGGAATCGCCCGCCACCGGGTTCTCCACATGGACCACATCCGCCCCGAAGTCCGCAAGGTGTCGGGCAGCCATGGGCACGGCGGCCACCTGGGACACATCCACGACTCTGATCCCTTCAAGTGCCAGGGCCATCTTCCTTTTCCTTCCTTATCCCGATAACGGCCTCACGGCCTTCGTCGTCGTTCCGGCCGGGCGGGTCTCATTCTTCTGTCAGCCTCACCTTGGCCGACACCTTCTCATATGCTTGGCTCCGCACCGGCATTGAGGCTTTTTCAGGGTGGACGCGATCCTTGCCCGGCATCGCCGGTCATCGCTTGAAGGTAAGGTACTCCAACCGCACGATCACGGGGTTTCCGGCCACCGGCTCCCAGGTGTCCACCCGCGGGCCCAGGGCGAACGCCGAGTGGTAGGCGACGGCCTGAACCCGGGCCATGGTGTCGAAATCGCAAAGCAGTTGCGCAACCTTGCTCACCTTGGGCTTGTTGTAGGGGTCGTTTTCCATATCGATGATGGCCGTGTCGATTTCGGGGGTCGACCAGATGCAGTACGGCATATCGCTCCTGTACATCAGGGACACACTGGCCGCCGGATGATTCCGCGCCATCCAGGAGCAGGTGGTGGTGCCCAGCCCTTCCAGTTTCTTGCCCACATAGTGGGAGCTGTATGCGCCCGCCTCCATGTCCACCAGCTTGCATTCGATGCCGATCTTTTGCAGGTAGGCGGCCGAAGCTTCGGCCAGTGGTGCGTACCATCTCAGGTACATCTGGGTCTTGAAGCCGTTGGGATAGCCCGCCTCGGCCAACAGCTTCCTGGCCTTTTCGGGATTGTACTCCGTGGACCCGCTGATGGACGGATCGTACCCGTACTGGTAAGGGGCGACGACCCCTCCCCAGGGTTCGGCCAGCCCGTGGTACATCTTTTCCGCGATGACCTTGCGGTCCAGGGCCAAACTCACCGCCTGACGCACCCTCACGTCCCGGAAGGGGGTTTCCTTGTCGGGATGGGCCAGATCAAAGAAGCCGATCTGCAAGATACCTCCGTACTTGGCAACGACGCATTTCACGTTGGGTGTGTTCATCAGCTCCTGATAGACGATGCCGGACAGACCGTCGATGAGGTCCGCTTCTCCGGTTTTCAACGCCGCCACCCGCGTGGACAGCTCGGGTATGTACCTCCACTGGAGCTTCTTGACGGACGGCGCCTTGCGGTGGTGATCGGCAAAGGCTTCGAAATGGGCCGCATAGTCCGCTTCGTACTTGACCATCTTGAAGGGACCGGCGCCCATAGGCTTTTCACCGAATTCCCTGTCTCCCACTCTTTCCACATAATCCTTGGGCACCACGGCGTCATAATCGGTCAACCTGTCGAAAAACGCCACATACGGCGACTTGAGGTGGATCTTTATGGTGTGATCATCCACCAGATCCACCTTTTCAAGGTACCGTGCCACTTCTTTCCCATAGATGTTCTTGCGTCCGTCGCTGTACCGTTCGATGCTGAACTTGGCGTCCTTGGCCGTGACGGGACTCCCGTCGTGGAACCTGGCTTTCCGATCCACGACAAACACCACGGACTTGCCGTCGGGGCTCATTTCCCACGATGCGGCCACATCGGGGACCATCCGGGCATCTGCATCTCTCATCAAGAGTCCGCCATAGAGGATCCCCACTATCCGCGTGGCGTTACTGTCGATGCCGGTATGGGGATCGTAATGGGTCATCCCCGTGCCCCCTGCCGTCGCAACCTTCAGAGTGTCTTCCTGAGCCGCCCCGGCTTGCGACGCGGCAAGCCCAAGGAGCAAAGACATCATCACGACAATCACCCATCTGTTCGAAACCATTTCTGGCATTGTGCCTCCTTTCCCGCTTGTCTTGAGGTTTCTTCAACTTGCCTGCCAAGGCCTCCATCTTTCCAGCTTGCATTCTGTATCACGACCGTGCTTTCTTTTCAAAGGGGCCGCGGCAATTCCAATTCCGGCTGCCGGGTTCGAAGAGCGGTGCCCGCACCCAAACGGTTCTTGGGGGCCAGGGGTTCTTTCTTTCATGGAGAGACCGAACAAGCGAAAGGGCCGAGAAGAAATGAGGCTGAGGGTCATCCGAATGGGCCCTGCCGCATTCCTGCTCCTCTTGTGGGCAGGAACCATGGCCGTGTCCTTCTCTTACAAGGCCTTGCCTCAAGGGGAGGCCGGGAAGCCGATGGAGGTGAATGTGACTATTGTCTATGACAACTACCCTTTTGATCCGCGCCTGAAGACCGCCTGGGGATTTTCGTGTCTGGTTCGCGGTTTGGAAAAGAGCCTCCTCTTTGACACAGGAGGTGACGGCCCTACCTTGCTGGGCAACATGGAGCAACTCGGCGTTGACCCCGCCGAGGTGGATGTGGTTGTTGTTTCCCATATCCATGGAGACCACGCGGGAGGGCTCGGGGCCTTTCTGCAAAAAAACCGCCGTGTCACCGTTTATGTGCCCGGCTCCTTCCCGGTGGAGTTCAAGAAGGCTGTCGTGTCCCTGGGCGCCGCTGTGGAGGAGATCACAGGGGCGAGGGAGATTTTTCCAGGGGCTTACACGACCGGCGAACTTGGGGAGGCCATACGGGAGCAAGCCCTTACCGTGAAGACGACCGGCGGTATTGTGGTGATCACCGGTTGTGCCCACCCCGGCATCGTGCCCATGGTGCGGGCGGCCAGAAAGATCAGCGGCGAAGGCAGGGTTTATCTCGCCATGGGCGGATTTCACCTCGGTGGTGAGCCCCCTTCTCGGCTCGAATCCATCGCCGAGCAACTCCGCCTCCTCTCGGTGGAAAGGGTCGCCCCCTGCCACTGCAGCGGCGACCAAGCCCGGAAGGTCTTCAAGGGGCTCTTCGGGAAAAATTACATCGAGGCCGGGGTGGGCAAAAGCATCAAACTGCCGTCCGTCGGGTAAGGAGGGGAAGGTGCGGGTCCCTTCTCAATGGTATCGCGGAACCGGTTTATTCTCGCTGCCCAGAGCCGCAATCCTTTGCCGGTTCTCCTCTTTCTTCATGGCGGTCATGGCCAGGTCGAACTGCCGGGACATCTTATCCAGCTCCTCGATGGCTGGGGCGGGCACCAGGTATCCTTCTTTGACCGCTGCCGTCAAGACATTCACACCGACGGGGGTTCTGGCGGTAACGTGCGAGCCGCCGAAGGCAATGTCGGCGTACTCTGCCGAATAGTCCGTGCACAGGTTGCAGCGGTGCCAGCGAGGATAGCGTCGAATGGTACCGATAAACTCCATGACGTTGATCCGAAGACCCGTGCTCCCGCCGTCCTTCAAACCGATTTCCAGGTTGACGTCGAACTCCCGGGACACCCGCCGCACGTTGATCCGGGCGATCCGGTGGGGTTCGACCTTGCACAGATCGGCCATGTAACGCATCAGGTCCTGCCTGGCCACCATGGGGGCCCCGCAGTACAGGCCAAAGGCGTAGCGAACTTTTTCCGCCAGCCGCGCGTACGGCTCGCCCAGGTGCTGCAACTTGCGCAGCCCCTGCATGTGACAGGCGAGGCCCACCAGGGCCACGGAACGTATCTGCCTTTGCGCGGCGACCTTCCCAAGGGCCATCAGGTTGGGGCTGAAGACATACTTGCTTCCTGCTGCGGCGATCAGTTCCTGCCGGGTGGTGGCCACGGTGGGCCAGGAGAACCATGGATAGGCAGACGCCTCACCCCATCGGGACACGATGGCCGCGTCTATTTCCCCCTTTTCCAGCAAGAAAGCAAGGGTGGCGGTCAGCTTGCCGCCCGTATACCCGATGCGGCGAATCTCGCGATCTGCGCTGATAAGGTTCTTTTCTTCCAGGAACAGGCCCTGGCCGGAGGCATCCTCGCGCCGGGTCCTTTCCCTGCCGAACACAACCCTGTCCAGGGCATCGAGGGGTGCTCCCAGTCCAGGGCAGGCTTCGACGCACTGTCCGCAGGAGGTGCATTCGCCGTCCAACTCGGGTCCATCGGCCCCGAAGGCGATGCAGCCCGCGGGGCACACGGCCACGCACGTTCCACAAAAAAAACAGAGCCGGGTGTCGAGAGCCTTCTCTTTCAGATCCGCAAAAGAACGTTCCTCCATGCTGTTGGGTCTCCTCAGCCCTGGGGCTTTCTGAAAGGATCCGGAGGCAATGGGAGCGTCTTTTCCCGGCCATGGACCGCCTCTGCAACGCCAAGTGCCGGCACTGTCCGGACCCCTGCTGCTTGTGTGTGGTTCGACTTCAAGGATCTGCCCTTCTCGCGCCTCTGCGGGCAGACCCTTCCCCCAGGCCGGCCGAGGGCCCAACCTGAACTGCCATGCCGCTACCTCGGACCGGCCGGGTGCCTCCTGCCCCGCAGTTCCCGACCTTGGATCTGCCTCTGGTACCTGTGCCCCACACAGATGCGACTCCTTCGCGCCGATCACGCGGCCAAGGCCATGGAACACGTCCTTGGCCGCATCAAGGCATTGCGGGTCCGCATGGAAGAAGCCTTCATCGAGGTTACGGCAAGTGCACGATAGGTTTCGGGGACGAGCTGCGCACCCTTCCTCTAATTCGCCAGGGTGCCTCCGTCCACGTAAATGGTCTGGCCCGTGATGAAGCTCGAGTCGGCAGAGCACAGGAAAAGAACCGCGCCCACCACTTCCTCGGGTTCGGCCAGCCTGCCCTTGGGGATCCTGCTCGTTATCTGTTTCTCGACTTCGGGATTGGCCCAGATGGGCTGGCTGAACGCGGTTTTGGTAAGGCCCGGACCCACGGCGTTGACGTTGATGCCAAAAGGCGCCCACTCCACGGCCATGCACTTGGTCAGCATGGCAAGGGCGGCCTTGCTGGCGTGATAGGCGCCCATGCCGGCTCCGCCCCGCACCGCGCCGACGGTGGTGATGTTGACGATCCTTCCCCCGCCGCGCTCCATCATCACCTTGGCCGCGGCCCGGCTCAGAAGAAACGTTCCCTTGCAGTTGGTGTCGAATATCTTGTCCCAGCCGTCCACCCGAATCTCCATGAGGGGTCTGAGGAAGCTCCTGGCAGCGTTGTTGACCAGGATGTCGATACCCTTGAAGGTTTCCACGGTGGTCCCCACCAGCTTCTCGATCTGATCTTCCACCGTGAGATCGGTCACCAGGGCCAGCGCCTGCCCGCCGCCCTTTCGGATGCCCTCGGCCACCTCCTCGATCTGGTCTTTCGAACGAGCGGCGGTCACCACCTTGACCCCGCATCCTGCAAGACCCAGCGCAATCTCCTTCCCGATGCCTCTTCCGGCGCCTGTCACAATGGCCACCTTGCCTTCAAGACCATAGTTTACCGACATCGTACATTCTCCTTTCCGCCTGGAACCGGGCGGCTCCCCGGCTTTTCGGTACCTGCCCCTGCCCCTGCCTGTGTCAGGGCTCCTGCCCTTCGCCCGCTCAACAGACCCCGTGGTCCCCGGCAAAGGCCACCCGTTTGAAAAGTCGGACACTGTCCAGGCCCACACCCCGAGACCCCCGTCCACTTCTCCTTGCCTCCAATAACCCGGTTTGTCCCAAAGGGCAAGTCGCCCGGAGCCTTGGGTCTTGGCGCCGAAAGTGTCTTGACACCGGTCCGCACCTGTGTTTGACCGATCCAAGACCCGAACCGCCCTCCGCGGGGCATGGGGCGAAAGGAAGAAGATGCCGTCCGCCTCTTACCAAACCGAACCCGTCGTGGCCGAATACCTCCTCTTTCATTACGGCGAGCTCTTCGGCCGCACAGGAAGGAAGGTGCTGTCCCACAGAAAGCTCATCGCTTTCGGAGACATAAAAGGACCCGAGGCCATAAAGGGCGGCAACACCATCGCGCCTCTGGACACCCCCTTCGGGCTTGTGGGGATGCCCATCTGCCGAAATTTTTGCGAGGCGGGCCATCCTTTCGACACGCCGTGGGAGAGCATCGGGGCCGGGTTCTTGCTGGTCCCGGCCATGGGGGGCCGCACGAGCGTCCGTGCCCATCGAAAGACGGCCGAGAAGATGTTGCGGTCCCACGGTGCCGTCAGCGCCGTTGCCAACCAGGACCCCCACAGCGGCAACAAACACAGGGGGTTGGTGTGCCACCAGCTGGAAGGAAACGCCAGGGAGACGAAAAAGAGCCCCTGCATTTCCGTGAAGCTCCATTTGAGGCAAATAGATGAAACGAAATGAATATTCGGCTTGATAAATTTTCATTTTGGTTTATGGGGTGGGCTGCACCCTTCTCCTTGCCAACGTGGGGGCGGCCCTGGCAGCGGAGGGCCGCAGGGTGCTGCTGTGGGACCTGGACGTGGAGGCACCCGGCATGCACCGCATTCCTGCCCTGACCCCCGAACCCCTGGCCTCCAGGGGCTTTCTCGAGTGGCTGCTCGACTGGCAGAATGTCCACCGCATGAAAGATCCGGGGAGAAAACTCATCGAGGCCTTCGACAAGTTCATCTACAGTGTTCCGCGAATCGGTTCCCTCTCCATCCACCCGGCTTTCGGCGAAAAGGCAGACAGCGCGGAGCTGTACCGGAAGATCCGCTGGCACGAGTTTCTTGCCCACGATCCGGCCCGGGGTCTGCACCTTTTCGAGGGGCTCGTCGATCACCTGGCCACCGGCAATCTTTTCGACCACATCCTGCTCGATGCCCGCACAGGCATCACCGACCTCGGGGGGCTCATGGCCGCGGTCCTGCCCGACGCGACCGTGCTGGTGGGAAGTTAGGGGGCCCAGAACCTGGCCGGACTCCTGGGGGTTTACCGGGCCGTGCAGGATCCCGTGGAGGGGCGGCTTCCGGCCCGCAGGAGCCGCCTGACCCACAGCGACCCCCAATCCCCAACGGTCCGGGGCTATTTCGCGGTAGCTCGCCGGGTGCGAGGCTTCCGGGACCGCTCTCTCGGAGAGCAGGGACGGAAGGAAACCGTCGAAACCGCCTATGCACCCGAAGACTGCCGGGGCCTAGCCGGTGAAAGGCTCGCAAGGGGCCGAAGGTTCGAGGACCGGGTCGCCAGGCTGCTCACCCTTCTCGACTACCGGGTGGAAGCAGAACAGATCGTGGGCGGCAACCGGGCGGACCTGCAAGACGCGGAGATTGCGCAAGCATGCTTCGTGGGGGCCGTTTTTCGTGGGAGCATCTTGGACCGGGTAAGCGCCGGTGGGGCCGACTTTTCCCGTGCGAATCTGCAGGGTTGCAACGCCCGCACCGCGCAGTTTTCGCGGGCCCGCTTCGAAAGCGCCAACCTTGCCGGTGCCGTGCTCGTCGGAGCTGGCTGCCGCGGGATCGACCTGCGAAACGCCCTGTGCAGGGCCGTGCGCTTTGCCCGCGCCGATCTCACGGGCGCAAAGTGGCAAGGGGCCGACACCACGGCGATGACCGGCCCCGTAGCCGCGGCCTTCCCTCAGGAAGAGCCTCTGCCGGATACTCTCTTCCCCTACCTGGGCCTAAGCCATGGCTTGGGGGTGAATTCCGCAGTCCTTTCCCCGGACGGAAAAGCCGTGTGCACGGCAAGTTCTGATCGCACCGCCCGCCTGTGGGACGCCTCATCAGGCCGGGAAATTCGAATACTTGTGCCTCTTTCGGATGGCTGGCTCACCCTGGACGTCCAGGGGCGCTTCGCTGCGGAAGGAACCGGCCTGGACTGCCTGAGCTAGGTGGACCCTGAAGAAAAGGCCCTTTTCCCCACCCACTGGGCCGCGGAGGATCTTGTCGACGTAAAGGGGGAAGACGCACCATCTGTCACGCCACGGCGCTCACCGCCTCGTCGATTTGCTCCAGGTGGGCGTGCAGGTGCCGGACGTAACCGTTCATGAGGGCCCCGAGGGTGTGGACGGTGTCCTCGTCCACCACCCAGACGTTTTCGATGCAGGCCGGGTCGACGCGGCGGATCAGGTGGGCCATGTGCCGGTTGATGAGCCGCCAGAGGCCGAAAAGGTCCTCCCACGGCCGGCCCTGGTAGTCCTGGACACGCACCCAGTCCTCGTTGCGGGAGGCATAATCGGGAAAATCCAGGGAGTCGGTAAGCTGCAAGCGCACAAAGCGCTGGTGATTGTTGGAGGCCGAGTCGATGAGATGCCCGATGATCTCTCGCACGGACCAGGCGTGAGGCCCGGGACGGCGGCACTGGACCGACTCCGGAAGATCCCTGTATGCCTCGCAGGCCTTTTCCACCGCTGCTTCCAGTTCCGCGGCCAGGTCTTTCCACTGGCTCTTCCCGTCGCTCATGGTGCTTTCTCCTTTCAGGCGGCCAAGGTGTGTGGGAGGGCCGGGCCGGTGTCAGGTCTATGGTGGAGGGTGCTTCGCCCCCCTCTCCACGCCCCTCAAGCTCCTGACCACATAAAAAACCGTCACCCCCACGGCCAAAACGAGCCCGAGAAGAAGAAGGCCCCCGTGGCGCTCGCTCCACGGAGCGGCTCTTTCGGCAGGTGCGATGGAGACCGCAGGTCCTGCGTGGACCACCGGCAGCTCCATGGTGTCCACGCCGGCCACGGCGCGGGAAAGATCGTAGGCCGGGGGGCCGGCCTTGGGGTTGCCGCCTATCAGGGTGTAGGTCTCGCCCGGGCGGACCGCGAAGACAAGGCGCGTGTCGCGGCGCAGCACCTCGGCCCCCTGGAGATGCAAGGGCGGGTCGTCCCCGTTGAACACCCGGAGCTGGAGGTAACGGTAGGGGGCGCTGAGATCTTCCATCACAAGGCAGGCGCTGGTGGCTGCCCCCTCACGGGTGCGGTGGAGCACCCCGGTTCGCAACGCCTTCCACGAGACAGTCCTCTCCGCGATGTCCTGACCCGTCTCTGTCCTTTGGACCACCTTTTCCACGGTGTCGTTGCGTCCCAGCAGTTCGTAGCCCCGGTGGAAATACGGCGTTCCGATGTTCCACTTCACGGAGAAGACCGGCAGGTTCCGATGCCCCAGGTCCATTTCGAAAACCGACTGCCGGCTCCGGGTGTCGTGACGGGAGTGCAGGCTCGCCGGAAAAACCGGTACCAGTTCCCTTTCCCCGTAAGTCCGGTGCAGGACCCCCTTGACCGAGACGACGGAAATGCGCCTTGGGTCGTCGGGCATGTTGTACACGGTCAGGCGCAGGTAGCGAAAGGTGTTGGAGGGAAAAGAAAGGGTGTCGGCCCGGAAGCGGCGGCCGGCCAGGCTCACGTCGAAAAGCCACAGGTCTTCGGCAACGGTCTCCCATCCCTCGCCCTGGGAGCTTGCCTCGAGAAGGGCCCGGCGCCTGTAGTTCACACCGGAAAGCTCCACCTCAATCCGATTCTTCTGCACCGGCTTTTCGAAATCGAGGGTAACCCGAACGTACCTTTCAGGGACGAAGGTTTCATCCAGGAGCCGAACCGCCGGCAGTTCCAGGCGTGACTGCCGACCGGTCCGGCCCCGGTGCACCACGTGGGGAACCAGCTTGTCCGAAGAGTCCACGACCCGCAGATCGTCCAGGGTGGCCGTGCTCTGATCGAAAATCTCGGGGTCAACGTGGAGCCGGACAAACCCGGAATGGGCCCCTGGAGAAACAGACCTCTGCCAGGTCCATCCCGTACGATCGAACCCGTAGGCCGTTTCGGCGGCCAGAAGGAACAAAAAGACCGTGGCGAGAAGGGCTTTCATGGTGCCCCCTTCCCGTCCACGCGTTCCAGAAACACCTCGCTGTATCGCTGGTAAAAATACCCGGCACCCACCAGGAGAAGGCCGCTCGCCACGAAAGAAACGATACGGTACGCCTTTTCCACCTCGCTCATGTCCACCAGCAGGGTCTTTCCCACGGCAAGGGCGAAAAGGACGAATCCCGCGTAGCGTCTCGCCCGGTTTCTTGCCGCAAGACCGAACCATACGAGGACAAAGGCATGGAGGGCCCATGCCGCGGAGATAAGGCTCCTCGCCATCTCCACGGAAAGGGCGTGGCTGTAGCGGCCCCACCGGGCGCATTCGAAGGCCACCAAAAGGGCCAGGAGCCCGTGGCCCACCAGTTCGTGCACGCCGCCGGCCGTGTCCAAGCCTTTCCGGCGCCACAGGGCGGCGCACCACCACAGGGCGAGAGCAAGCGGCAGCCTGGGGGCGAAGGCGGCATGGGCCATGGGCAGGGCAGACCGCAGCTTGTAGTACTCCAGCCCGGCCAGGAAGACCACGGTTCCAAACGCGAAGCACAGCCAGGGCAGGACCCTCCACCTTCCGGGCTGGTTGTTGCAGCAAACCCCATAGGTGGTGACGGTGGGGATCACGGCCCACAGGAAGCACAGGGAACTGAAAAGATACGTCCGAAAGGGTCCCGAGCGATGATTGACCGTCCAATACTGGGACACCTCCAAGGTCAGAAGGGCGCAGGCCAGACAAAAGGCGAGGATCAGGACCACGGCTCCCGGCACCGTTTGCAGGGCGCCATGGTCCCGGCCGTGCCGCTGAAAGAGAAAACCCACAAGGACTGCCGCTGCGATCACTGCGGTCCACGAACCAAAGGGCACGTTGAAGACCGGCGTGAAGAGCGCCTGGTGCAGGGGCAGACGATGCACCAGGCCGCCTGCGGCGAGAAAAAGGACCGCGGCCCCTGACACCCTGCACAGAACAAGATCGAAACGGATACCGAGCCACACGAGCACCGCCCCTTCCATGGCCCATGCGACAGGGATGCCGTAAAGCTTGAGGTGGATGGGAACGGCGACGGTCACAAGGCCCAGGGCTATCATGAGAAGACCGACGCCGGTGGGGCTTTGTCGGCCCACCCGCCGGGCCCAGAGGCGAAACACAAGCAGCACCAACAGGGCCTGGCCCAGGACCACGTAGCCCAACGCATGACGATACTGTGAAAAAAGCACCTGGTAAAAGCAAAAGAACGCAAATACGGCGTTTGCCACAACCAGGGCCGGGCCTTCCCGGGTTTCGACCAGCCGCCGGACCCACCCATGGAAAAGGGGAATCAAAAGGAACATCAGGTAGAAAAGCGAAACGTACAAGAGGGCCGGCGTCATCTGATCGTGGGCGTAGAACCGGTGGTGCCACCCTTGATAGAGGATCGCTGTTCCCACGAAGCAGAGAAGGTTCAGGGCCCGCCACCTGCGAAAGTACGCCGCACCCATGGCCGTGAGATCCAAGATGACCGTGTAGGTGAAAAGCGCATAGGGACGATTGATTCCCGTGGAAAGGAGTATGGGGCTCAGGAAGCCGCCCAGAAGGGCCAATACTGCGATGGACGGCGCGTTGTGGCCCACCGCCAGGGCCACGGCCAGGGCGGTCACGACGATGGCCAGGACCATGGAAACCGCCTGGCCGGTCAGATGGTACACCTGGAACGAGAAAAAGATGCACAGGTAGAAGGCTGCCAGCCCCCCTCCGGTGAGCACGGTGAAAAGGACCCGCCAGTCCCTGCGACGGAAACGTTCGCCCAAGGCCAGGGCCACGGCGCCGAAAAGGGTCCCCAACGCCAACCTTCCCCTGGGGCCGATCCACGCGTTGTCGTACGCGTACTTGAGAAAAAACCCGATCCCCAACAGGACCATCACAATCCCGATCCAGTTGAGCCAGCGGGTTCCGAGCCGCATCTCCAAGCAAGGGCCGGGAGGACCGGCGGGGGGCGCGGGGGGTGGTTGTGGCGCTCCCACGGGGGTAACGACAGGAGCTTCCGGTGGTGGGGCAGTCGGGAAGGCAGGCCCGGACGCGGGCACCACTGCAGCCTCTTGCGCGTCGGGAGGGGCGCGCTCTGCCCGGACCGGTTCAGGACCCCGCAGGTGCAGCGCCCTTTCCACGGCCCGGAGCCTTGCCTTGAGCGCACCGAGCCTTACCAGGGCGACGATGCCGCACAGGGCCCCTGCCAACACAAGGAGGAAGAACAACAGGGCGAAGACAAACATGGGCTCTACCATGGAGGCCCCTGCGCGGGATGCGGTCTATACCGCGATGAAATAACGGCCCACTCGCGCGGCGTCAGGCCATCCGGGGGTTCGGCGTCCAGCCCCAACACATTCCGCAGTCCGTGCTTTGCACCTCCACAAGACCCCTCCGGAAGTAGTTTCCCACCACCTGGGCCACCACGGCTTCGTCTCTCGCGGTCACCTTGCTGATCTCCGTCACCAACCGGTTGAAGGCCCCCGCTCCGTTTGCCGAAAGGTCCGGAGGAACGGCACCGCACTCTTCTATCAGATCTTCGTGGAGAATGCGAAAAACAAGGCCAAGCCTCCGTCTTCCTTCCACCCGCGCGTTTTCGGCAGCCGTGTTGGTCCCCTCTTGCTGCCCCCTTTCCAGTTCCGCCCACAGTTCATCGCACATCTGCTCGTGGCGCCGGACAAAGCGGATCTGGTCTTCGGGAGAAACCTTCGCCGTGCGCACCACGGGCCGGTTCGCGTCGTAAAGGGACCAGTCCCCCGTCAGAACCTCCAGGTCGTATTCGTTCGACTGCTCCATCACCGGTGTTCCCGGAAAGGGGGTGAGGTAATGGTACCCGTACGAGATGCCCAGGCTTCTGGCGAAATCGTCGGTTTCCCGCATCGTTTCGCGGGTCTCTCCGGGAAGCCCCACTATGAACGAAGCATGGACTTGCAGTCCCACCTCCTTGCACAGGGCCACTGCCTTTCGGGCCTGTTCCACGGTGGTTCGCTTGCGGATGCGATCGAGGATCTCCTGGTTGCCCGACTCCAACCCGAAGCTGACCCAGTCGCACCCTGTGGCGACCATCATCTCTGCGGTCTCCCGGTCCAGGGTATCGACCCGTGAAAAGGCGCTCCAACCAAACCGCAGCCCCCTTTCCCGCACCTGCTTGCAGAACCGTTCCACGCGTTTCTTGTTCGCCGTGAACAGATCGTCCGCGAAGTTGATCCGGTCAAATCCCCAAGCCAGGATCGCCTCGATTTCATCCAGCACGAGACCGACGTCCCGGTACCGAACCCGGGAACCCACCATGCGTCTTCCCTGGCAGAAAATGCATTCGTGGGGGCACCCCCTGCTCGTGGTGATGGAGACCGGATAACCAAGCGCCTTGTACCTGGAAAGGGGCAGAAGGTGCCGCGCAGGAAGGGGCAGGGTGTCCAGGTCCCGAATCAATTCCCTGGGACCCGTCAGATGCACGGCGCCGTCCTTCCTGAAAGCCACTCCCTTCACCTCTGCCCAGAAGGGCCTGCTTTCCAGTCCGGGGACCAGTTCGGCGATGGTCTGTTCGCCTTCGCCCATGACGATCATGTCGATGGCCGGGTATTCCCGCAGGGTCTCTTCGGCCCGGAAAGAGACGTGGGGGCCTCCCATCAGGGTGAGCACAGAAGGATCGATCTCCTTGGCGTCGGTGAGGACCTGCGCCGCGAGGTAGTAGTTCAGGGTCACCGAAGTGGAGCCCAGCGCGTGGGGTTGGAATGCGTCCATCTGGCGGCGCAGCTTCTCCCTGGAATACCCGGACACCACGTAATCGAAAATCCTGACTTCGGCCCCTGCCTTTTCAAAAGCGGCTGCGACATAGCAGACCCCCAGGGGAGGCGCGGGGATCTCCTCCAGGGGGTAGGGCGGTGCAATGACGGCAATGCGCATGGTTGTGGTACGCTCCTCCCATCAGGTGATTTGTGAAGACCGAAAGAACTGCGAAATGGCTCGCGGGGCCGAGCTGAAGGGGATCCTTCGGAGGCAGGAAGACCGGCCTCTTTCCTTGGGGCCATGGAACAGTTGCGGCGCCGCCGCGACACGATCTGCGGTGCCGCGGAGAGCATGTCTGCGAGAAAGGCCGGCTTTTGAGCGGCAGGGCCGCACCAGCGGATCTGTCCCCGGGAAGAAAACCCGGGCCCTGAGGTGCATCGTGAGCGTCTCCCGGTAAGAGACTTGCATAAGAGACTTGCAAAAGACAGGGTCCGGAGACCCGACGCGGCCCTCTTACTACCGGAGAGGAGGTAAAATCAACAGGAAAGATCGCTGGTTATGCTATGCTCCGACGGATTTCCCCTCGCCGCGGGCGACCGCCTTCCGGCACACTGGAGAGATTGCCCCGGGTGGCCGCGGGTAACCGACGAGCCCTTCGCCCTATAAAGGCAGGGCCTCCACCGAGCCGAGTCGCCGCTGCCGCCCCACGCCGTTGACATGCGGTCATCCAGGCGGGTAAAGATACCCAGGCACACAGGGAGAAAAACGCGGGGCAGGATGGCCCACCATGTAAGGAAAGGCCCCATGGCCCTTTCGAAAACGGAGAAGCAGAAAGCCAAGCGCAAGGCCAAGCAGAAGGAGCGCAGGACCAAACAGAGCAGGCTGGTGCAGTCGGAAAAGGCGGATATCCTTTTTGAGGAAGCGCTCTTTCTCACCGAACAGGGCAACTATGCCAAGGCCCTTTCCTTTCTGCGAAAGGCCCTGCATCTTGAGCCCACAAACGCGCAGATTCTCGGAGAGCTCGTCCGCCTGGGATGGCGCATGAACAGTCCGGAGGTCCAGATCGAGGGGCTTGCTGCGCTTCATGCCCAGGGGCACCTGGATCGCAACCTCCTGAGGCCCCTTGGTGAACTGCTTTTTACCCAGGGCCGTTACCAGGAGGCTCTCGATGTTGCACAGGAAGCCCTGTCGCAGCTTTCCGAGACGCGGAGCCTCGGCAAGAAAAAGACCGGCGCCTCTCTGAAGCGCCTGGTGAGCGATTGTGAGAACGCCCTGCGGGTCTCGAAGCTCCAGAGCGACCTGGGGCGGATGCCGACCGAAAAGGAGGAGCCGCCCCCTCCTCCTCGCATGGCGCCTGCCCCTGCTCGTCCCGCGGCGCCGGCCCCTGCTTCCCCGCCGACCCAGCCGTCGGCTTCCCTTCCCCCCATCCCGGTCACGGTCGAGCTGGACACATCCTCATTCGCCGAGGCCCTGGGCCGAGGCCGATTCTCGTCCCAGCAGACTTACGAGCTGGCCCTTGAGGGGCACCGCATCCGTTTCCAGGAGACCTTCGACCACCTGATCTGTCTTCGGGGTCTGAGCGATGTGCGCTCTTTCTGGCACCAGGAGGAAACCGCCCGAAAGGTCCTGAAGAGCTTCCGCGGCAGGGCTTTGCTCTCCGACGAAGTGGGCCTGGGAAAGACCATCGAGGCCCTCATGGTCCTCAAGGAGTACGTGCAGCGCGGGATGGTCAAGACCGCCCTCATCCTCACCCCCACGCCCCTGGTGAGCCAGTGGCAGGAGGAACTGCGATCGAAATTCGGCATGCAGCTTCCCTCCACCGATGATCCCGAGTATCGGAGCCTGGGAGCGTCGTTCTGGGACGCGCCCATGCTGGTGGCGTCCATCAATCTGGCCAAGTCCAGGAAAAACTTCTCGACCGTCACCGAGAAGGAATACGACATGGTCATCGTGGACGAAGCCCATCACCTGAAAAATCGGAACACGGTCAACTGGAAGCTGGTCAACGCACTGAAAAAGCGTTTCCTGCTCCTTCTCACGGCCACCCCCGTGGAAAACAACCTGATGGAGCTTTACAACCTCATCACCCTTCTCAAGCCGGGGCAGCTTTATACGGCGTCGGCCTTCCGGGAGGAGTTCATGACAAGGGGGGACCCCACGGACCCCCAGAATCGCGAGAAGCTCAGAGAACTGCTCGGGCAGGTGATGATCCGCAACACAAGGGCCGTGGCAAGAATCGCCATTCCTCCCCGCTTTGCGCAGACGGTGCGGGTGGAGCCGAGCGAACACGAGAAGGAACTTTACGAAAGGGTGACCGACCTGGTCAAGCAGATCAACCGCACGGACGGCACCGGTCACAGACTGCTGCTCAAGAGCCTGCTGGCCGAGGCCGGGTCCTCCCCTCAGGCCGTAAGCGCCACCCTGTCGGGTCTGTTGCAGCGCCGCGAGCTTCCCATGGAACAGGAAGAGCAGATCCGGGCCATCCACAACCTGTGCCGCAGCATGGACGATACGAGCAAGAGCAGGATACTGGAAACCCTCATAAGGGCCACGCCTGGAAAGAAACTTGTTTTCGTCAAGTATCTCGCTACGTTGCAGCATCTGTCTGATTTCCTGTCGTGGCAGGGTATCCCCCATGGGGTTTTTCACGGTGGCATGGACAACCGAAAAAAGGACGAGGCGGTGCAGCGGTTCAGGGATTCGGAAGACCTGCTGGTGACCACGGAGATCGGGGGCGAGGGCCGCAACCTGCAGTTCTGCCACCAGATGATCAACTACGATCTTCCCTGGAACCCCATGAAGATCGAACAGAGGATAGGCCGCATCCACCGCATCGGGCAGGAGAACGAGGTGCTCATTCACAATCTGTGCGCCGCGGGGAGCGTGGAAGACTACATACTGGAGGTGCTCGACAAGAAGATCAACATGTTCGAAATGGTGATAGGGGAGATCGATATGATCCTGGGCCGCGTGCAGGGCGAGCAGGAGTTCTCCGATATGGTGTACGACATCTGGGTCGGCGCCTCCTCCGAAGAGGAGACCAGGAAGTCGTTCGATCAGTTGGCCGCACGCCTCAAACGTTCCAAGACCCTGTACGAGAAGACAAAGACCCTTGACGAGAAGCTGTTCGGAGAAAACTATGAACTCTGAGGCGGCAGGGGTGCCACCGGATCAGGACCTGGTGAGGTTTGCATGTCGCCTCCTGGAAAACCGCGGGGCCGCCCTGGAAAAAACGGAAGGCGGCATGGATGTGCTCCTGCCTCCGGACCTTGCCCGCACCCTGGGCACCGGAGACGATCTGAGGATCGTGTGGGGTCAGCAGCCGCCGGGCGATTCTTCTTCCGGTCAGGTCCATGGGCTGCACTACGGCTCGCCCCTTCTTGAAAGGATGATCCAAGCTGCCAGCGATCATGTCCCCCTGCTCCTGTGCACTCTCCACTTCACTTATGTCAAGACCCAGGGCTTCGACAGGCTCATACAGGGGTCCTTCCACCTGACGGGATCCAGGGGCGCCGTGCAGAGCTGGGCCAAGGCCAACGGGGAATACGTCTTTCTCACGTGCAGGTACACGGCCCAGAGCGACGAACATAAAGAGGGGCTCTTCCAGCTTGTCTACAATGCGGAAACCGGCGCCTACGTGCCGGACATGAGCGGCTTGCTCCAGACCACGGACAGGCAATTCGAAGAAGCGGGAAGAAGCGCCCCTTTGGCTAAACAGCGCCTCCAACGGATGGCGGGCTGGGTGAAGAGGCACGTGGAGGCCCACCTCGCCGAAGAGCTCGGCCCCTTCGAGCAGAGCATGACCCGCAGATTGCACAGGGACCTGAAAAACCTGGAGGAGTATTACGCAGGTCTGGGGCAGGAGATGGAAAGGAGTCTTTCCCGGGCCGGGCTTTCGGACACGCTCGTGGAAGAGCGAAAGAGTAAGATCGCCCTGCTCCCCGAGGAGCTCGCCCGCAAAAAGGATGACCTTTTGAAAAAATACGGCATCCGGGTGAGGGTGGAGCCCTGTGCACTCCTTCTCGTGCGCACGCCCGTGGTCAAGGTGCTTTACAAGGCATCCATCGGCAGGAACGACAAGACCCTGTCCTTCACCTACAACCCAGTGACAAAGTCCATGGATCCTCTGGTTTGTGAAGGCTGCGGGGAGAGCACCGCCTCCGTCTTTTTTTGCGGGCAGCAGCACCTGCTCTGTTCCGCCTGCAGTTCGGCATGCCCGTTGTGCTGACCGGCGCCCGGAGCCCTCGACCTGCCGGCGTACAGCATGTGCGGATCACGCCTGTTCGAGCCTGCAATCCTTGTCCCATTCCGGACATGCCGTCTTCATGTCGGTGGAGTACTTCTTCATGCACGCGCTGCACTCCATCTCCACGTTGGGCACATCGCCGAATTTTTCCCTTATTTCCTCTTTCGTGAGATGGGAGACGGCACTGCACCCGCACTGGGGGCACGTGGTCTCGATGCGGTAATGCTTGTGAGTCATGGGGTCACCTCCTGGAAGACCCGGCCTCGAAAGAAGGCCCGCCTGGGACTTGATCATCGTTCCGGCCAAGTTCGACCACTGGTGGCGCTTTGTCCTCTTGGTGGGCAATGCCCACTGGGAAAACCTCAATGCCGGCGCGGAGCCAAGCATACGGGAGCGGCGTCTCCCGACGTGAGGCTGGCAGAAAACGGGACCCGTCGGCCGGAACGACGATCAAGGCTCGCCTGAAAGGCAAACGGCCGATCACCAGCCCTTCAACAATCCCTTACTCCATCAACGGCTTTTCTGTCAAAGGGGGAAAGGTCCCTCGCCCCCGGCCCCCTCAACATGTGAGTCTCCGATATATCCTGGGCAGTCTGTGGGGCAGGTCCCGCACGTCGGATATGAGAGAATGGTGCACGTTTCCGTACAGCCGATCGCACCTTGCCGCCTCCGAAAGGTTCACGGTGACGGCGTGCACGTGTATTCCGGCAGCACGGGCTTCGCCGATGGCCTTACGGGTGTCTTCCACCGCGTATTCGCCCTTGTAATCCAGGTCGTTGGGAAAGCCGTCTCCCAGAAGGATGAGCAGCCGGACCCTCGATGGGACCCGTTGCAGAAGGGAAGCGCCGTGGCGGACCGCAGCCCCCATGCGGGTGTTGCGCTGGGGGACCATGGAGCCTATCCGGCCTTCCACTTCCGGTCCCATGGTTTCCTCGAAATCCTTGATCTTCAAGAAATCGGACCGGAGCCTCCCCGCTCCCGAAAAGCCCGCCACGGCGAACCGGTCACCCACGGCCGAAAGAGCCTCACAAAACAGGACGATGGCCTCCTTTTCCACGGCCAGGACCGTGGCGGAGCCGCCCGCCACGGTGTGGGCCGTGGAGCGGGACAGGTCCACCAGCAGAAGAACGGCCACGTCCCGTTGCTGTTTCACCCTTTTGAGGTAGAGTCGCTCGGAAGGCATCCGGCGAGACCTGCGATCCACCGCGTACTCCACCAGGGCCCTGTAGTCAAAGGCATCCCCTTCGGTCCAGCCACGAAGAGTCACAAGGCCCTGGGGTCGCAACCATTCAAAACCCTTTCTGATGCCTTGCACCAGTGCCCGGTGCCGCATCAAGGTGTCGAAGTAGAAATCGGAAACAGCCGTTTCGAGGGTCCGCTCCACCACCCGGCAATGATCGGAAAGGTAGTCTTCCAAGCCGGCGTCCCATTCGGGGTACCAATGGACGTGGGACCCGGGGGGCTCTTCCGGTTCCCGGACCGAGTAAGAGGGGTCGGTGCACAAGACCTCGGAAAGATCCACATCCGAGCAGTCCACCTCTCCGGGCCCACCCCATGGACCCTGAAGGTCGGTGGAGGCGGGGCGCAGGAGATCCCTCACGTCCGCCAGGCAGAGCCTGCCCTTCTTTTCTTCCAGGCGTGCCCGCAGGTCGGAGCGGAACACGAGAAGGCCCTTTGCACGGAGCCTGCGGCGGATGTGTTCGACCACCGGGTCCTCCACCCCTGCCGTCCTAAGGTCCGGATCCCATCCGATTCTTCGCCCGAACGGGATTTCCAGGGGACGGTATATGTCTTTGAGGGCCTGTCCGGTTTTCCCCATCGCCTCTTCCAGCAGGCGGTGCCAGTCGCCATAAACGGCGGTCAGCACGCGGGCGCACGTTTGCACGGAGCGGTCCCCGGCCATGGCCTGCTCGAAAAGGGCACAGGTGCGCGCCAGGGTTTGGCGGCTTTGCCCACTGCCGCATCGGGTCTCTTCCAGGGGCACTCCGGCTCCCAACACCGCGTAAAGCTTTGCCATCGCCGAACAAAGACAGCCCCTTTCCCCACCGGAGGGCAGGGAGCGGCGCATCAGGTCATATACGTCCCGTTCGAGACCGGGATAACGTTGTACGAGCAGGAGCCTTATCCTGCCGTGCTCGACTGCTGTGAAGATGTCCTGTGCCAGCAAGGGCACTTCGAAACAGCAGAACAGACGCTCGAAATCAGATCCTGTGTCCGGGATGGGCCGGCTGGTCCCATGGGTTTGTCCGGGTGCGTCCCACAGGGCCTTTTCCACATCGAAAGCGTGGGTGCCCCACTCTATGTGGCCTGCCTCCAGGCGGGCCAGGCATCTGTAAACTCGCAGATTCTCCTCGGCGTCCGGGTACCGGTCCATTTCTTCTGGAAGATAGATGGCCCTGCCGTCGGTGACGGACCACGGTCCTTGCCCCTGCACGCCCCCGGCCGGTGGAAAAAGGGGGCGGACCGGGATGTCCCTTCCCGTTCTGGCGCTCACATAACGCTGAAGACGTCGCCGCACCTGACCCAAGGAAACGGTGCACCGAAGCCCCGCCAGCGTCTGCCTGCCGACGTTCGACTCCAGGCCAAGAAACATCCTGCCGCTCCGGGGCTGCCCGCGGAACCGTTCCAGCCCGTGGGACACGAACCGCTCCAGGGCCGTGTCCGAGAGAAGCTCCAGGCCCCTTTCCAGCCCCGCCACCATGGGCTCGACGAGCCGCAGGTCCGCCGCCGCCACCCGCAGCAGTTGAACCAGTTGAAACGGGCGCCGGGCCGGAGAAAGGGCCCGGACGGTCCTGGGAATGAGCTTGGTAAAAGAAAGGGCCTGGTCGTAGTGCATCTGCCGCGAGAAGATGGTGGCCAGAAGTTCGAGATAGACCGTTGCGCTTTGCCGGTCCCCCTCCCCAAGCAGGTGCACGAAGCCGTCCATGGGCCGGGCCAGCGTATAGACCCCCACCTCCAGCATGGTTTCGGCCGTACGCAGCAGGGGATCGGCAAGATCCGTGTCCTGCGCGGACATGGCCGCGGCAAGGGCCCGGGCCAGGACCTTTCCGTAGGCGGGTCCCCTCTGCCCCGCCTCTCGCACGAGCTGTGCATAGCGACGATAGCGCCGGGGCGCCACCCTCCCGGCCAGTGCCGCGAGGCCCTGGGCAAAGGCCTCACCGAAGCCCCGTTCCTGGTCCAGGCCCTCCAGGGACCGTTCCAGAAGCGTTACGAGCTGGGCCTCGGGAATCTCACGAGACCCCAGGAGCCCCATGATTCTGGAGGCCAGGGCAGGTTCCTGGTCTGCCAGGGGTGCCAAAAGGGCGCGGGGGTCCATCAAAAGAGATCTTCCAACAAATCGGCCATGGTCTCCAGGAGCCCCTGGTCATCGGTCAGGGGAAGGCAGCAGGCCGCACGGCAGGCAGCGGTGGGGGGCACACCGCGCAGGATCAGGTGGGCGGCGTAAATGAGCAGACGCGTGCTCGCCCCCTCGGAAAGCCCCTGTTCCCTGATGTTTCTGATCCTTCCCCCCAGGGTGACGAGCCGCCGGGCCGTTTCCTCGTCTATGCCCGTTTCCCGGGTCACGATGCGTATCTCCTGCTCGGGGGGCGGGTAATGGAAGTCCATGGAGACGAACCGCTGGCGTGTGCTCTGCTTTAGATCTTTAACAACGGATTGGTAGCCGGGATTGTAAGAGATCACGAGGGCGAAATCGGGGTGGGCCCGGAGCATTTCTCCTTTCTTGTCCATGGGGAGCATCCGGCGGTCGTCGGTCAGGGGGTGGATCACCACCGTCGTGTCCTTCCGGGCCTCCACCACCTCATCCAGATAACAGATGGCACCCATCCGCACCGCCTGGGCGAGAGGGCCGTCCACCCATATGGTTTCATCGTCTTTCAGGATGTAGCGGCCCACCAGATCGGAGGCGAACAGGTCTTCGTGGCAGGAAACGGTCACCAGGGGGCGGTGCAGGCGGTGGGCCATGTATTCCACAAACCGCGTCTTGCCGCACCCCGTGGGCCCTTTGAGCATCACGGGCAGCCGGGCCTCGTAAGCCGCCTGGAAAAGAGAAATCTCGCCGCACACTTCCAGGTAGAACGGTTCGGTTTCTACGTAGTATCCGAAGGCAAGGTCCTGCGTCATGGAAGGTCCTTTATAGGGGCCCTGTCCCGCATCCCTGCGGATTCCCACGGATCGCCCGTCCTTGGACGACCCACCGCTTCCGTGCGCCCCGAAACGTGTAAGGTGGCTCCGGGACGACGGTTGCCCCCGTTCCCGGCAAGCCACGGTCCGTGATGGAATCCACCTGCCCCCAGCGCACGGACTTGGCAAGGTGCTGCGGAGACGTCATTTCTCCGAAAGCACCTCCGTTTCCGCCTTGTCTCCCAAATGGTTCACGACGTAACGCACCGTGGCCTTTTGCTGCAAGGCATCGCGCAGTGCTTTGACCTTGGCGGAATCGATTCCGCGGACGCGGATGAAGACGTATCGTTTCCCGTCGGGCGCGCCCTCGTACGAGCTCAGGATGCTCACCATTCTCCCGTTGTGTTCCCGGATCACGTCGGCCACTTCCTTTATGGACCCGGGTCTGTCCTCGAGAAGGAGGGCAAACTGAACCCCGGCCTTGTCCACACCGGTCACCGAGATGAGCACCTTGAAGATCTCCCTTTGGGTGATGGTGCCAACCAGTTTACCCGATCCGTCCAGAACCGGAGCCCCCGAAATGTCCTTATCGAGCAGAATTTGCGCGGTTTCCTCCACCGTGTCGAGGGGTGAGACGGTTATGGGCTTCTTGGTCATGATGTCTTTGATCTTGATCTTGCTGAGAAGGTACAACAACTCGTGCACATCCAACGTGGTGGCGTCGGATGCGGAAGCCCTCTTCAGGTCCCGGTCCGTAATGATGCCCACCAGCTTTCCCTTTTCCAGAACCGGCAGCATCTTGACAGCGCGTTCTTTGATAAGTTTGATGGTTTGCTGCATGGAATCGTCGGTGTTCACGGTCACCACATCCTCGTTCATCCAATGCTTGACGAGCATATGTCCTCCTTTCCTTTGCCCCCGAATGCGCCTCCTGACGGCTCGGTTTCGCGGGGCAGGGTGCAACCCCGCACTTTCTTCTTCGGTCCTTGGAGTCCGGCACGGCCTTGCCCGCCCCGCGGCGATCGCCGGCAAGGGGGACGGTGATTTCTGTAAGAAAGCCGTGGCCGACCCTGCGCGACCCGAAGCATTGAAGCATGCGAGGGGGAAAGTCAACGAAAACATTTCCTGGGAAGAAGGGGAAACAGGTTTGCCCGATCGGGGGTGACATTGACAAGACAAGGGGGGAAGACTATTATTTCAAATTGACGGTTTGCTCGCCACGCATGGGCGCCGCAGCCTGCCTCCATCCTCTCAATCCGGGCAAGGCCCCCTGGCAGAGCCATCGCATCTTTTCAGGAAAGGACATATCATCATGGCCGAAGGCGTTCGCGAAGTCAACGACGGCACATTCGAAGAGGAAGTGATCAAGGCGCAGAGACCGGTTCTTGTGGATTTTTGGGCACCCTGGTGCGGACCCTGCAAGGCCATAGGGCCCCTGGTGGAAGAGCTCGCCGCGGAGTACGGAGACAAGATCGGATTCGCCAAGTGCAATGTGGACGAAAACCCCGTAACCCCCGGAAACTACGGTATCCGCGCCATACCGACGCTCATTCTCTTCAAAGACGGCAAGGTCTTGGAACAGATCGTGGGCATGGCGGCGAAAAACAGATTCGAAGACGCCATCAAGAAAGCACTGTGAAAAGGCTCTCAGACAATGCTTCCGGCGGGGTCGGAGCAAGTAAGGCATTTGCCCACGCCCCGGCCCCGGAAGGCGCCGCCAAGGATATTTTCCGGAAATCCGGTGGCAACAGGGAAAGGGCGCGGTAATGAAAGATGCCCCATACGACTGCGTCATCATCGGTGCGGGACCTGCGGGTCTCACCGCGGGGATCTATGCGGCCCGCTCCCGGCTCCGTGTGGTCCTGCTCGAAAAGACGGCACCGGGAGGTCAAATACTGGTCAGCGACTGGATCGAGAACTACCCTGGATTTCCCGAGGGGATTTCGGGCCCGGAGCTGATGCAAAAGATGGCCGACCAGGCTGCCAGATTCGAGTTGCCCTTGCGCACCGACGAGGTGGTGTCGGTGGACTTCTCGAGCCCGCTGAAGACGATTCACCTGCACGACGGGACCCTCGAGGCCAGGACGGTGATCATCGCCACGGGGGCTTCTCCGCGCAAGCTCGGGGTCCCGGGGGAAGAAATGTTCTTTGGAAAGGGGGTGTCCTTCTGCGCCACCTGCGACGGCCCCTTTTTCCGTGACAAGACCCTCGTGGCGGTGGGTGGAGGCGATACGGCCGTACAGGAGACGCTTTTTTTGACCAAATTCGCGAAAAAAGTGTATCTCGTGCATCGAAGAGATGCCCTCAGGGCCGCCAAGATCCTTCAAGAAAAGGCATTTGCCAACGAGAAAATCGAATGGGTCTGGGACAGCGTCGTGACGGAACTCAAGGGTCTGGACAGCGTGGAAAAGGTGCTCGTCAAGAATGTGAAGACCTCGCAGGTGCGGGAGATCGCGGCCCAGGGCTGTTTCATCTGGGTGGGTATCGTCCCCACCACGCAGTTCCTGGGCGGCTCGCTGACCCTGGATGACGGCGGTTTCATAATGGTGGACCGGAAGATGGAGACTTCCGTTCCGGGTGTTTTTGCGGCAGGCGATGTCCGCAACACACCATTGCGCCAGGTGGCCACGGCTGTGGGAGACGGCGCCATGGCGGCCATGTCCGCGGAGCACTATTTGGAGCAGGCAAGGCCTTGAAACGCTTGGTTTTACTGATTCTCGTCCTGCTTTTTCTGGGCACGGGGTGTGCGTGGTTCAAGAAGAAACAGGAAATGAGCGCCGAGGAACTGGCCACGGAAGGCATGGCCCAGTTCGAGAAGGGCAATTACGGAAAATCCCTGGAGCTTTTCGAGCAGCTCAAGGATTGGTACCCCTTCAGCCGATACGCCATCCTCGCGGACCTCAAAGTGGCCGACGCCCATTACAGGAAGAGGAACTATCAAGAAGCCATCGACGCCTACGAGCAGTTTGAGAGTTTGCATCCGCGCAACGAGGCCGTCCCTTATGTCATTTATCAGATCGGCAGGTGTTATTTCGATCAGCTCGAAACACCCGACCGGGACCAAAGCGTAGCCAGAAACGCCATGCAGACCTTCCAGAGGCTCGTGGCCCAGTACCCGGAAGATACGTACGCTTACAAGGCGAAAGAACTGATAAGAAAATGCACGAAGAGCATCACCGAGCATGAATTCGATGTGGGTCTCTTCTATTACAAGAGAGGCAATTACAAAGCGGCTCTTGAGCGCTTCCAAAGCATCCTGGTCGACTATCCGGATGTGGGAGTGCATCGCAAGGCATTGGAGTACATCGGCCTGTGCAAGGAGAGGCTCGAGGGTTAAAAGGAAGAAGGAGAACAGTCATGGCCAGGATGTGCGAGATATGCGGTAAAAAACCGATTGTGGGCCACAACGTGAGCCACGCTCACAACCTGACAAAGAGGCGCTTCAAACCCAATCTCCAGAAGGTGCGCGCGCTGCACAACGGAAGGGTGACGCGGATGTCGGTGTGCACAAGCTGCCTCAAGTCAGGGCGTGTAGTCAAACCCTGACCCGAACAAGCCGGGACCCCTCAGGTTTGCGCATCAACGGCAAGACGCTTTGCCGAAGGCGGTCAGGAATTCGGCTGTAAACGCCCGGCTTCAGACCCAGGGCCGGACGAGACCCCGTCGGGGCTATCCGGCCCGGCGGGGTTCTTCCCACGCCTAGCTGTCGAGACGTCGCACCTCCTGTACATTGCGCACCTTGCGGATGGCCTTGAGGATGCGGCTCAGTTCGCCGGTGCCTGGCACCGATACGACGAAGAAGCTGTCGACCTGTTGGTCCTCCAGCAAGCGGGTGTTCAGGCTCAGGATATTGGCGCTGCACTTGCTGATGGCCGAGGTCATGTCTGCGAGCAGCCCCATCCTGTCCAAGGACCTCACGTGGATTCTGACGGGGTAGTTCTGGAACGTGTCTTTTCCCCAGGAAACCTCTATCTCCCGAGCCGGGTCGATTTTGAGCGCATTGACGCAGTTGGCGCGATGAACGGCCACCCCATGGCCCCGGGTGATGTAGCCGATGATGGGATCGCCTGGTACCGGAGTGCAGCACTTGCCGAAACGCACGAGTATGTCGTCCATGCCTCTGACCAATACCCCGGAATCGCTCTTCTTGCCCAGTGGAGGCGTGAACTCCTTCTGTACCTCCTCTTCTCTTTTTTCCTCCAGAACTTCTTTGGGAGCGAATCTGTGCAGGACCTGCAAGGGTGTCAGCTTGCCGTAACCCACAGCGGCCAACATGTCATCGGCCGTCTTGTAGCCGAACTCCTCCAGAGCCTGCCCCATCTTGTCCGAACGCAGACAAGTCGCCAGATTGAGGCGATGGCGGCGGAAAGTCTTGTCGCACATCTCCCGACCGAGCAAGAGGCTCCTTTCCCACATCTCCGTCTTGATCCATTGCCTGATTCGGGAGCGCGCCTTGACGGTCTTTACGAAATGGAGCCAGTCCTTGCTCGGATGGTGGTTCTTGGCCGTGATGATCTCGACGCTGCTTCCCGTTCGCAACTGGGTCTTGAGCGGGACCATCCGTCCGTTGATCTTGGCCCCCACGCACTGATGGCCCACCTCGCTGTGGATGGCATATGCAAAATCCACCGGTGTGGCGCCCCGGGGCAACGATACCACGTCCCCCTGGGGCGTGAAGACATACACCTCATCGGGAAACAACTCGATGCGCACGTTTTCCAGGAACTCCTCGGGGTCTTTGAAATTCTTCTGGTTCTCCACGATGTCCTGTATCCATGCGAACGCCCGGCGCGTCTTTTCGTCGGAACCCTTCCCCTCCTTGTAGCTCCAGTGGGCGGCTATCCCCGATTTGGCCACCTCGTCCATGTCCTGGGTGCGGATCTGGATCTCCATCCGCTCCCCGTAGGGGCCGATGACGGTAGTGTGGAGCGATTGATACATGTTGGGCTTGGGATTGCCCACATAATCCTTGAATTTGTTGGGAATGGGTTTCCAGAGGTTGTGCACCAAGCCCAGGGCCTCGTAACACCTGGGCACGGTGTCCAGAATGATCCTGAAGGCGATGATGTCATACACGTCCTCGAAGGCGATGTTCTGGCGCATCATCTTCTTGTGGATGCTGTAAATGTTCTTGTACCTGCCTGAAACCGCAGCCCCGAGGTTGGCTTCGTCCATCTTCTTTTGAATCAAGGCCTTTACCGTTTCTACGTATTTCTCCCTTTCTTCCCGCCCCTTGTCGATCAGGCCCTCGATTTCCTTGTATTTTTCAGGATCGAGATACATGAAGGAACGGTCCTCCAGTTCTTTGCGTATCCAATAGATCCCGAGCCTTCCGGCGATGGGGGCGTAAATGTCGAGGGTCTCCTGGGCGATGCTGGCCTGTCTTTCAGGTTTGTGAAACTGCAGGGTGCGCATGTTGTGGAGCCGATCGGCCAGCTTGATGAGGACCACACGTATGTCGTCGGCCATGGCCAGGATCATCTTCCGGATGCTCTCGGCCTGCCGCTGCTCGGAGCTGCGGAACGTGAGACCGCTCAACTTGGTGACCCCGGAGACGATGTGGCGCACCTCCGCCCCGAACATCTCGTCGATTGCCTCGATGGTGGCGTGGGTGTCTTCCACCACGTCATGCAAGAGCCCTGCAGCGATGCTCACCACATCGAGCTCCATATCGGCCAGAATGCCGGCCACTTCCAGGGGATGGGAAAGGTAAGGTTCACCGGAAAGCCGCACCTGGCCTTCATGAACGCGTGCGGAATAGACGTAGGCCCGGTTGAGGATGTCGATATCGGCGTCCGGGTCGTAGCCGGCGATCTTGTCCAGTATGTCGGTGATGCGGATCATCGCAGCCAACCGATCCGTCCCCCCGGTGCCCGTCTCTTGCGAGCCTGCGGCTTCCGGGGGGCCCGGACCGCCAGAAATCCCCTTGTGAAACCGTCGCCGGTTTCCGGTGATGGATCAATAGGCCTTGGCGAAAACCACGCGCCCCCGAGACGGCTGACCGCAGGAAACGCAACATCCCTGCTCCCCGTCCCTGTCCATGGGAATCAACCGGATGGTGACTGCGAGGTCGTCCTTTATCCGGGCCTCACACTCGGGAGATTCACACCACGGAGCCAGGGCGAATCCTCCATGAATCTCCGGTTTCTCCACGTTTTGTGGTGTGAAGAATTCGTAAAACGCCTTCTTGCCCTCGACGGGGTGTGTGTGCGTTTGGCGGAAACCAAGGGCTTTTTCAAAAAGGGTCCTCTGGATTTGATCCAGAACCTCGGTCATACTGCCCACGAACCGGTCCCGGGGCACGGAGTCCCTATCGCCGGACGCCCTGTCCCGGCGCCCCACGTAGACGCAGTTTCGGGAGACGTCCCGGGGTCCGATTTCCGCCCGGACCGGGACCCCTTTCTTGATCCACTCCCAACCCCTGGCGCCCCCTGTTTCCCGATCGTCCACCTCCACCGCGAGGTTCGTGTCGTGATACCGCAGGTCCCTGAGCTCGGCCGCCACCGATTGGGTGAAGTCCATCACCGCACCCCTCTTGTCCGGGTCCTTGAGCATCGGCATCAAGACCACATGGGCCGGCGCCACCCGGGGCGGCAGAACCAGGCCATCGTCATCCCCATGGGACATGATCAGACCGCCGATAAGACGTGTGGAGACTCCCCAGGAGGTGGTCCATGCGTACTCTTCTTTACCGTCCGGGGACTGGAATTTGATGCCCGAGGCCCTTGCGAAGTTGCGGCCCAAAAAATGAGAGGTCCCGCACTGGAGGGCCTTTCTGTCCTGCATCATCCCTTCAATGCAGAACGTGTCCACCGCTCCGGGAAACCTTTCCGCAGGGGTCTTCTCTCCCTTGAGGACCGGAATGGCGAGATAGTCCTCAGAAAACCGTGCGTAAAGGTCGAGCATCATACGCGTTCGCTCCCGCCCTTCGGCTTCCGTGGCGTGCACGGTGTGCCCTTCCTGCCAGAGGAATTCGCTCGTGCGCAGAAAAAGGCGGGTGCGCATCTCCCAACGCACCACATTGGCCCACTGGTTGATGAGAACGGGAAGGTCCCTGTAACTGCTCACCCAGCGCGAAAACGACTCGCCTATTATGGTTTCGGAAGTGGGGCGGACCACCAGCGGCTCGGCAAGGGGGCCGGCGGGGGAAAGCGTCCCGTCCTGCCCCATCTCCAGGCGGTGGTGGGTGACCACCGCACACTCCTTGGCAAAACCCTCCACATGCTCGGCTTCCTGCTGCAAGAAGCGAAAAGGTATGAAAACGGGAAAATAGGCGTTCTTGACCCCGGTCCGTTTGAACATACCGTCCAGCACTCTGACCATGTTTTCCCACAGTGCGTATCCCCAGGGTTTGATCACCATGCAGCCGCGCACCGGTGAATTCTCGGCCATGTCCGATGCCTTCACCACCTGCTGGTACCACTCGGGGTAGTCTTCGTCACGCCTCGGGCTGATAGCGTTCGTCGGCCCTTTTCCCATGCGGATTCCCTCCTGCCCTTTCATCAAGAACCGTGACCCGTCCACAGCCGGATCTCTATGGTTTTTCCCGGCTCGGCACAAGACCCCGTTTCGTTCTATATTCCTTCCGGCTCCGTTGACGCAAGACGCCGCACCTCCTCCAGGAGAACCTCGACGAGCTGCGCTTCCGGGACCTTCCTGACCACCTTTCCGTGCTTGAACAGGATACCCTGTCCCTGTCCCCCGGCAATGCCTAGGTCGGCCTCCCGCGCCTCTCCGGGACCGTTCACCACGCAGCCCATGATCGCTATCTGCACGGGGCGGGTGATGGAGACCAGCCCCTGCTCCACCTCGTCCACGATACGGGGAAGATCCAGGGAGCAACGACCGCAGGTGGGGCACGAGACGATCTCCGGTCCCCGCCTGCGTATCTTGAGAGCCCTGAGGATCTCGTAGGCGATCCGGACCTCCAGGACCGGATCACCGGTCAGAGACACCCGCACCGTGTCTCCGATGCCCTCGGCCAGAAGCATGCCGATCCCGAGGGCCGATTTGACCGTGCCGGCATAGCGGCTGCCCGCCTCGGTGACCCCCACGTGGAACGGAAGGTCCGTGAGAGGCGCCATGAGTCGGTATGCCTCCACTGTCCTGAGAACGTCGGAGGCCTTGAGGGAGATCTTCACATGGTGAAAATCCAGGTCCCCCATGGTTTCGATATGGCGCAGGGCGCTCTCCACCATGGCCGCGGCGCAGGGGCCGCCGTGCTTTTTCAACAGGGGCTTTTCCAGGGATCCCGCGTTGACGCCGATACGCACGGCGATTGCCCGTTCCTTGGCCTCTTGGATCACCTCCCGGACCTTTTTCTTCCCCCCTATGTTCCCGGGGTTTATCCGGAGCCCATCGGCTCCGGCCCGGACCGCGGCAAGGGCCAGACGGTGATCGAAGTGGATGTCGGCAATAAGGGGAATGGATATGCGGGGTCTTATCCGCGCGATGGCCGCCGCCGCCTCCTCGTCGGGCACGGCCACCCGCACCACCTCGCATCCGGCGGCTTCGAGCCTTTCTATCTGGCCCACCGTCCCGTCTACGTCCTGGGTCCGGGTGTTGGTCATGGATTGCACGCTGATGGGTGCGTCGCCCCCGATCTTGACACTTCCCACCCATACGGGACGGCTGCATCGCCGCCGTATGGCGGATTCCGACAGGTTCATCGGCACCATATGCACCTCTGGAGATCTTTGTATCCTTAACGGGTGCGCAACGGTCTGCACGGGCGGCTTTGCGGTAGATCCCCGTTTGACCGGGCTCGCGGGGCCGAAGAGGGTCCAACGAGGCTGTTACCGGCTGGAGATTATTTTCATTCTTTGCATGGGAATTCTAACAGAGTGCGCGGTGTTGTTCAAGACAATTCCAGGGGGCTTGAGTTTTGAAGGGATTTGGACTAGGAGTCTCCATCTTGGAGTGCGGTTTCACCAACAATCCCAAAGACAAGGAGCCTGTCATGTCCCATGAAGGAGGCTATGCGGAAAAACACGCGCCGGATGCAAGAGTGAATCCCCGCGTCGCCGAGGCCATCGCCGAGAACGCCAAAGATGCCCAGCTCCCCTGCGCCGTTGCCTTCCGCATCGCCGAGCAGCTCGGTGTTGCTCCGGCCGAGGTGGGCCGAGGAGCGGACCTCCTTTCGGTTCGCCTGGCAAAGTGTCAGCTCGGGCTTTTCGGGTACACCGAGCGCAAGAAGATCGTGGGCCCTTCTCCATCGGTTCCCGATCAATGGGAAAAGGCCATCCGAGCATCCCTGGCGGCCGATCGGCTTCCGTGCGTCAAGGCATGGGAGCTGGCATCCCGCTTCGGTGTGGGCAAGATGGAGATAAGCGCGGCCTGCGAGCGGCTCGGAGTCAAGATCAAGCCTTGCCAGCTCGGCGCCTTTTGACCGAGGGCATGCGCGGCGGCACCGCGCCGGTCTGCCGAAACCCTGTCCATGCTCCATCCCCAGGTGGCGTGCCGGTTTCGGAAGACCATCTGCGAGCCCACGGTCCTCCAGGCACCACGGTGGCAGCGCATCGCCCCGAGGGGCGCGCGTGCTCGTCACGCCTCCCACAGGCAACGGCATGACCCTTGCTTCCGGGAATCTGCTTGCTGAGCGAGAACCTTTCCTGCGTGGCCCCGTTGCGGAAAACGAGGAGGGACCAAAGCCTTGGACCGTATCCTGCCGGGCCTGCCCGGACGCTGCGGCGGCGGTGTTGACAACCCATGTCTTTGTGGGTATCTGCCAGGTCCCGGAGGGAGGGGAGAGCTTCGCTGTCTTGACGGTCAAAGAGAACCTGGAACTGGGTGCCTACCTTCGGAGGGACAAGGAGAAGATGGCCCGGGATCTGGAGAGGATTTACGAGCTTTTTCCCATCCTCAAAGAACGGTCCAGGCAGCAGGCGGGGACCCTGAGCGGGGGCGAGCAGCGCATGCTGGCCATTTCCAGGGGCCTGATGTCCGATCCCAAAGTGATCCTGTTCGACGAGCCTTCCCTGGGGCTGAGCCCCTTGCTCGTGCAAACCATCATGGAAACCATCGTGGAAATAAAAACCCGCAGGGACATGGGTGTCATGCTGGTGGAACAGAACGCCAACATCGCCTTGCAGATAGCCGATCGCGGGTATGTTCTGGAACTGGGTCGCATGGCGCTGGAGGGTTCCGGGAAGCGGCTTCTCAGCGATGACGCGGTCCCCAGGGCCTATCTGGGAATCTGAAGATGCAAAGCGACCCCATCGCGAACGGCGGGTGACGGGAGGCCTGCGAGGTGTCGGAAACGGCACCGCAAAGGAATCAATCCATGACAGAAGGACGCAAATCCAGACTTGTCAACCCCTTCACCATAACCGCGGCCACCATAGCACTGGTGATTATCCTCTACGTGATGCAAGTCTCGTTTCTCGACCTGATGGATTTGAAGACGCTGGATTTGCGATTTGTTTCCCGGGGCGGCCTGACTCCCGGCCCCGAGGTGGTCCTGGCGGTGGTCGATGAAAAGAGCCTTTACGAACAAGGTAAATGGGTGTGGCCCCGCACCAAGTTCGCCGATCTGATCAGGAAACTGTCCGAGGGAGGGGCCAAGGTGATCGGGCTGGACATCGGTTTCCTGGAGCCGGACAGGACCAGCACCCAGGACGCTGTGGAGGAAGTGGAGCGGGCCGTGTCGGATTTCAAGATCGACAACGCCGCCTTCCGCATTCACCTTCAGTCCCTGAAGATGAAGGGGGATCACGACGCCATCCTGGCCGATGCCATCGGCACCTCAAAGGCCAAGGTGGTGCTGGGCTATTTCTTCCAGATGGACCCCTCTGAAACCGGACACCTGGACGCGACAAGGGTTGCCACCCACATTGAAAACGTGCGGCAGGGCCGTTACCAATGGGTCCGGTTCCGCTCCGAGGCAGCAAAGAACGTCCCCCTGCTGGACGCCTACATGCCCCAATCCAACATCCCTGTGATCTCCGAGGCGGGAAGGAGCACCGGTTTCTTCAACATGGTCCCCGACCCCGACGGCACGGTCAGGTGGATGAACATGGTGGTCCGCTGCCGGGGAGAACTGTACGCGCCCCTGTCCCTTCAGGTGCTCAGCGCTTACAAGGACGCCAACATCGCGGTGGAAGTGGGCGATTACGGCATCGAGCGCCTGCGCCTCGGAAACGTGCGCGTGCCCACCGATGAAGCGGGCCGTCTCATGATCAATTACAGGGGAAGGGAAAAGACATTCCCCCACATCTCCGCGACGGATATCCTGGAGGGACGTCTGGCCCCCGACCAGGTCCGGGACAAGATCGTCCTGGTGGGCGCCACCGCGGTGGGAATCTACGACATTCGCGTCACCCCGTTTTCCAGCGTTTTCCCCGGCCTGGAAATCCATGCAAACGTGGTGGACAACATTCTGCGAGGGGACTTCCTCTCCCGGCCCAACTGGGCGGACGTGTTCGACCTGATGGCCATGATCGTCATCGGGGCCTTGCTCGGCTTCGTGTTGCCGCGGGTCAGGGTTCTCTGGGGAATCGGTGCCCTTGCCAGCATCTTCATCCTCTACCTGCTTCTCTGCGAGTACCTGTTCGCTCACAAGGGAGCGGTGCTCAGCATAGTGTATCCGTCTCTCGTGCTGGTGCTGACCTACATGAACATAACGGTTTACAGATACGTCACCGAGGAACGCCAGAAGCGGTTCATCAGGGGCGCCTTCAGCACCTACCTGGCTCCCAGCGTGGTGGCGGAAATCATCAAGTCACCCGAAAAACTGGCCCTGGGTGGAGAGGATCGGGTGATAACCGCGTTTTTTTCGGACGTTCAGGGTTTCACCTCCATCTCCGAAAAACTCAGCGCCCCTGAGCTTGTTGTCCTGCTCAACGAATTTCTCACGGAGATGACCGACATCATACTGGCCAACAAGGGGACCCTGGACAAGTTTGAAGGCGACGCCATCATTGCCTTTTTCGGAGCCCCGATCGTCATGCCCGACCATGCGGCCAGGGCGTGCAGGGCCTGCGTGCAGATGCAAAAAAGACTGGTGGAGCTTCGCACGAAATGGAAGGAAGAGAATCGGCCCCTTCTGCGCATGCGCATAGGTATGAACACGGGAAAGGCGGTGGTGGGCAACATGGGTTCCAAGGCCCGCATGGACTACACCATGATGGGAGATACGGTGAACACGGCGGCCCGGCTGGAAGGGGTCAACAAGATCTACGGCACGTACACCATGATAAGCGAGCAGACTTACGTGCAGACGGCAGATGCCGTGGTGGTCCGGGAACTGGACGCCGTCAACGTAGTGGGCAAGGGGGAACCGGTTCGGGTATACGAAGTGGTCGGTTTCCCGGAGGACGTGCGGGAAGAAACCCGCGAGCTGCTGGACCACTACAGCAGGGGGTTGGCCGCATACAGGCAAAGGGGGTGGGACGAGGCCACGAACCATTTCAAGGAGGCGCTGTCCATTCGACCTGATGACGGCCCGAGCATCACCATGACCAGGCGATGTGAACAGTACCGTCTCGATCCGCCCCCCGAAGGCTGGAACGGTTCCTTCACCATGACGAGCAAGTAGGGGGTGCGGCCAATGACGCCCCGCCGGCCCAGCCTGCGCCTGAAAGGGGGGAGCAAATGCGTGTGAAGTGTCTTTGGCTGGGCATCTTCCTTGTGGGGGTTGCGTCACTGGGAGCGCGGCTCGGGTTCGGTGCGGACCCCTTCTCCGAGAAAGAAGGCAATCCCGTGCTGGAGCACGTCGGCACCGCGGGAACGATAGACTGGCTCAAAGGAACCATAGAGGCTGCGGGAATCGGTGCGCCCCCCCACGAGTACGAAAAATCCCAGGCGAGGCGTCTCGCCTTTCCGGAAGCCCTCGCCGACGCCTACGAGAGCCTCCTGGAAACGGTGCTCAAGGTTAGAATCGACTCATCGACCACGGTCGAGGGCCTCGTCTTCAAAGAGCAAGCCTTTCTGACTCAAATCGAGAGCATGGTGCGCAAGGCCCAAGACAACGTTGCCACGCGGGAGTATCTTTCCGACGGCACCGTGAAGGTGGTCCTGTGCATGTCGATGCGCGGTGGGTTGTCACAGCTCATCCTGCCCGATGAGATCGTCCAGGTCCAGGACGTGAAGCAGATGGGCAAGGCCAAAGGCAGCGGATCGCCCAGGAGTGATTCCGGCAACGATCCGGAAGGCGGCTCAAAGCGTGGCGAAGAGAAAGACGCCTCGGCTTCCAGGAGCGAACCCCCGAACCATTCGAATTCCGGTGTGGTGGTGGACGCCAGGGGGATAGGCGCCAAACCTGCCCTTGCCCCCAAGATACTTGACGAAGAAGGACGCCAGGTTTACGGCTCTGCCTTCGTGAGCCGGGAGTTCGCCGTACAGCAAGGGATGACCGGCTACGTGGCGGATCTTTCCTCCGCGCAGAAAAATACGAGAGTGGGAGGCAAGCCTCTTGTTGTAAGGGGCCTGAGGGCCGTTGGACCCCAAAGTGCGGACATCGTGATCAGCAACGCTGATGCCGATAAGGTCCGCCGCACGTCGCAGCATCTGTCTTTGCTCAAGAGGTGCAGGGTGGTGATCGTCATCGACCAACCGTCCCAGGAAGGGGCCGGGGACAGGAAAGCGGGCTGAATGTGTGCCGTCGGCCGAAAGCAGGTTGCCCCACCGCGCACTTCTCTTCGGATGGGCCGGGGGGAGCGCCTGCCAGACCCGTGGGGAACGCGCCACGTCAAACCAAAGGTGCGCGGGAAGGGACCACTTCCCCCACGAGGGAAGTGGAAGGCCTTGGGATGGGAGCGGTAGTCAGGCAAAAGCGGCGAGGTTCCGATCTGCGCGGCATTTCGAAAGAAGGACGAAGGAGAATGGTCACAAGGAACTGCATCATTCGGGGGGCGCTGATGTGTGTCGCGCTCCTCACCGCCCTGGGTTGTGGGTCCAGAGTAGAATTTACAGAGAAGGTCCTCGACACCCCGCATCATCACGTGGCCAACGGCTACAAGCTGCTCAGGGCGGAAAAACTCGAAGCGGCCCATTGGGAGTTTTACAGGGCTGCGGAACTGGACCCTTATTATGCCCCTGCCCAGGTGGGTTTGGCCCTGCTCAACGGATACCGCGGGGACTTCTCAACGGCCTTTGAAACCATGAAGCGGGCTGAAAGACGCTCCGTGGGAGACATCGAGAGGGCGGATGTTTACGTGGGCTACCTTCGCCTCTATCTTCTCGGCGCGGATCGTATAGCCGAAGATTGGCTGTCCCGTGCCCGGGAAATGTTCCTCAAGGCCACCAGCCTGGTCCCTGATGATCCCTCGGCTTATTTTTTCATGGGCCTGGCGGAAAAGAAAGCCTACGCGTTGGAGCAAGCCGCGGAGCAATTCGCAAGGGTTTTGGAGCTAAAAGGCGAGTACTGGTCGGAGGCACTGGCCGAGGCACAGCAGGTCGGCAAGATTCGTAGCGCCAGGCCCCAGACCGAGATCGGCAGACGGATCGCCCTGCTCAACGAGATAACGCGCGCCGAGGTCGCGGCACTCTTCATCGAGGAGCTCCAGCTTCAGAAGTTCATAAGGCCCCGGGGCGCTCAAAAAACCACCGCCAAGGGGCGGTCCCCCGGCACCGCCGGGCCTGCAAATGGCCCCCCACGACCCGTTGTCACGGACATAAAAGGCCACGTGTTCGAAAGACAGATCAACCTGGTGGGGGCCATTGGTATCAAGGGACTGGAGACCTTTCAAGACCGGTCTTTTCTCCCAAACAAGATGATGACCCGTTGGGAGTACTCCCTGATCATGGCGGACATTCTGGCGAAAATCACTCAAAATGATGCGCTTGCGGACAGGTTCCGGGGCATGGCCTCGCCCTACCCCGATGTGCACAGCGAGCTCCCCTACTTCGGTGCCGTGATGCTCTGCACCACCTACGGTATCTTGGATGCCAGGGTCGGAAACGGCCGCGAATTCGACCCCATGGGCCCCGTTTCGGGTTCCGAGGCTCTGTTGGCGATCCGCGCCGTCCAGTCCCTCGCAGAGCCAAGCCTCCACACCCCGACCCGTTCGGGGCAGTGACCGGCCCGCTGATCACGACGCACTCCATATCCGTCGAGCCCGACGAGGCAGTCAAGCCATCGAACCGTTGGACAATGTGGGTCCGTGATGGTTTCCTTTCAGGTTCCCATTGTCCATGAGGACAGATAATGCTTCTGTTCCTCCGTCAAGGGATCGATGCGCACCCCCATGGCCGACAGCTTTTCCTGCGCGATGTTTCTGTCGATCTCTTCCGGCACGGGATAAACGTCCACCGGCAGTGTTCCGGTCTTCTTGGCCATGTATTCGATGCAAAGGGCCTGATTGGCAAAGCTCATATCCATGACGCTGGAGGGGTGTCCCTCTGCGGCAGCCAGGTTGATGAGTCTTCCCTCCCCCAACACGTTTATGCGTTTTCCGTTGGTCAACCGGTGCTCCTCGACAAAGGGACGGATCCGACGGCAGGATCGGGTGATTTCCGCCAGTCCGCCCAGATCCAGCTCCACGTTGAAGTGACCGGAGTTGGAAACGATGGCCCCGTCCTTCATGAGCAGGAAGTGCTCCTTGCGAATGACGTGGATGTTGCCGGTCACCGTACAAAAGATGTCCCCGATGGCGGCAGCCTCCTCGAAGGGCATCACCGCGTATCCGTCCATTACCGCCTCCAGAGCAGCGGTGGGGTCCACTTCGGTCACGAGAACGCGTGCCCCCAGTCCCCTGGCGCGCATGGCAAGGCCCCTGCCGCACCATCCATAGCCGCAGACCACGAAACAGCTTCCCGCTATCAGGCGGTTGGTAGCCCGTACGATGCCGTCCATCGTGCTCTGACCGGTGCCGTATCGGTTGTCGAAGAAGTGCTTGGTACGCGCATCGTTGACAGCGATCACGGGGTATTTCAGGACCCCGTCCATGGCCATGCTCCTGAGCCGGATGACCCCTGTGGTGGTCTCTTCCGTGCCCCCCCGCACATGGCCCACCAGGTCCGACCGTTCCGCATGAAGGGTCGAAACCAGGTCCGCCCCGTCGTCCATGGTGTAATGCACCTGGTTGTCTATGACCGCGTTGATGTGGCGGTAGTACGTCTTGTTGTCCTCACCCTTGACGGCAAAGGCCATGATGCCGTCGTGCCGCACCAGTGAGGCCGCCACGTCGTCCTGAGTGCTCAAGGGGTTGGAGGCGCAGACCCACACCTCAGCACCTCCTGCCTTCAGCGTTTGCAACAGGGAGGCCGTCTCGGTTGTCACATGGAGACACGCGCCCACGCGTACCCCTTCGAGGGGCCTTTCCTTCACAAAACGCTCCCTGATCCGGTTGAGGACCGGCATGCTTTCATTGGCCCATTCTATGCGCAGTTTTCCGCTCTCAGCCAGGTTCAGATCCTTAACGTCATAATCCATGATTCAGTCATCTCTCCTTGCTTTCATCTTCGGGGTAATGGTCGGCGCTCTTTGCCCCTTGTCCATCCTTGCAGAACTTCAGATGCCCGCCTTCTCCCTTATGGTCTGCGCCATGTGGGTGCTCTCCCAGGTGAACTCCGGCTCGTTTCTCCCAAAGTGACCGTAGGCGGCGGTCTTTTTGAATATGGGGCGCAGAAGGTCGAGGTATTGGATGATGGCGCCGGGCCGAAGGTCAAAGACCTCTCTGATGATCTCTCTCACACGGGTTTCCGGCACCTTGCCCGTACCCATGAGGTCCACCATGATGGAAACCGGCTCGGCCACGCCGATGGCGTAAGCGATCTGCACCTCGCACTTCTTCGCCAGACCTGCGGCGACGATGTTTTTCGCCACGTGCCGGGCCATGTAGGAGGCGCTTCTGTCCACCTTGGAAGGATCCTTGCCCGAAAAGCAGCCGCCCCCATGGCTGCCGTGCCCTCCGTAGGTGTCCACGATGATCTTGCGGCCTGTGAGACCGCAGTCCCCCATGGGGCCTCCGATGACGAATCGTCCCGTGGCGTTTATGTAATACCGCGTGTCCCCGTCGATCATCTCGCGCGGGATGACTTTCTTGATCACCTCTTCCACTATGGCTTCCTTGATCTCGTTGTAAGTCACATCGGCCTTGTGCTGTGCGGCGATGACGATGGTATCCACCCGCTTGGGCGTTCCGTTTTCGTACTCGATGGTGACCTGGGACTTCCCGTCGGGCCTCAGAAAATCCACCGCTCCGTTCTTTCGCACCGTGGCCAGACGCCGGCACAATCTATGGGCATAGATGATAGGGGTGGGCATCAGCTCGGGGGTTTCATCGGTGGCATAACCGAACATGAGCCCCTGGTCCCCGGCCCCCTGCTCCAGCCCATGGCGAACCCCCACGGCGATGTCCGGGGACTGCTGATCTATGCTCGTGATCACGCTGCACGTCTGCCAATCGAAGCCCATCTGGGATGAGTTGTAGCCGATTTCACGAATGGTCTCTCGAATGATCTGGGGCATGTCCACGTAACAATTGGTGGTGATCTCCCCTGCGATGAATGCAAGCCCCGTAGTAACCAGTGTTTCACATGCCACCCGGCAGTTCTTGTCCTGCCCTATGATCGCATCCAATATCGAATCCGAAATGGTGTCCGCCACCTTGTCGGGGTGTCCCTCCGTCACCGATTCCGAAGTAAAGAAAAACCGCTCCTGGGCCATAAATCCTCCTCTTTGTCCAAATTGAACGTGTTTTGCCGATCAACCGGCCGACCGGTGGCCTTTTCCTGCCTCACCGTTCACCTCCAGTCCAATCCCCGCCGCGGGCGGCCCAACACAGACGAGGGACCTCAGGGTACGAGGATCCTGTTGTCGATCAGCCTTGTTTTGCCCACCCTGACGGTAAGCGCCATGAGAGCCGGCCTCTCTATGACCGCCACGTCCTCCAAATCCTCAGGGGTGCAAATGGCTATGTAATCGACTTCCGTTTCCGGGTGAGAGCGGATGAAGCCTGCGGCTTCCCCTATGAGGCGCTTGGCATCGCGGACTGCCCGGGACACCTTCTCCTGGGCGTCCAAGAGGGCCTTGGAAAGGGAAAGGGCGCTCACGCGCTGTTGAGGGGTCAGATAGGCGTTGCGGGAACTCAAGGCCAGTCCGTCGCTGTCTCTGACGGTGGGGTGCCCCACGATCCGAATGGGGAAGTTCAAGTCCAAGACCAGGCGGCGAATGATCGCAAGCTGCTGGAAATCCTTCTCCCCAAATATCGCCACATCCGGCATAACGATATTGAATAGCTTGGTGACTACCGTGGCAACCCCCCTGAAATGCCCGGGCCGCGAAAGCCCGCACAGGTGCCCCGGCAACTCGGTCAGCTCCACGTACGTCTGGTACCCTTGACCATAGATCTGGGACGCCTGCGGTGCGAACACCACGTCCACCCCCTCGCCTTCGGCAAGAAGCAGGTCCCTATCCATGTCTCGGGGATAGGCGTCCAGGTCCTCTCCCGGTCCAAACTGGGTGGGATTCACGAAGAGACTGACAACCAGATGGTCTCCGCATCTCCTACCCTCCCGCATGAGCGAGAGGTGCCCTTCGTGGAAAAAACCCATGGTAGGTACAAGGACCACAACCTGTCCGCGCCTTCGAGCGGCGCGAACCTGGGCCTGCATGGCGTCGACCGTGGCAATGACCTGAATGGGAAACCTCCTTGCGCGGCACCGACGCCGCCAACTCCTCTATCCTGAGGCTCGCCCTCTCATGGATGCCGAGCCGTCTCAAGACCTGGCCCCCGAGAGGCAGCGCCCGTTTCGCAGTTGCTGAAAGACGCACGGCCACCCTATGCCCATTTTCTCGATAAGTCAACGTTTGTGGCGGATTTTGTCAGGGTGAATTTGTTCTATGCGCCGACCAACCGTGAATCTTATCCATTTTGGCAGCAAGCGACCCGAATAATCGTTGTCGTTGTCGTTGTCGTAATCGCCATCGTAATCGCCTTCGTGGTTCCCATACTTGGATTGTTGCTTGCCCCTGACAAAGAGGCAAAGTATCCCAGGCAGCAACGGTGCCCGTCAGCCTGGGCGTTGCCTTTAGGTTCGAGAACGATCACCGTCCCTGCGGGACTGATTACGACAACGACAACGATCACGGACGGGAATAGCCAAAAAATACCTCTAACAGTTCGTTTTTTTATGTAATTGCCGTGAGAACCAACTTAGCCTGCGGATTTTGTGGTCTCGGGGTATGCCCCGGCGCGACATTTCTTCGCTGGAGAGGCCGTGAGACTCGGTGCCCCCTGCCCGTGGGAGGATCGAGGGTCCTTTGTGAAGGTCAGATCCAGGCGTCGCTGAGTTTGACGAATTCCTCCACCGTAAGGGTCTCCGCCCTCCTCATGGGGTCGATGCCGGTCCTTTCCAGGACCTTCGCAACGCAAGTCGATTCCCCGGACAAAGACCAATCACCGAGAGCATTGCGTAAGGTCTTGCGCCTCTTGCCGAAGGCCGCCTTGACGAGGGAGAAAAGCATTTTTTCATCTCTGGCCTGGAAAGCAGGCGCCTTGTGGAAGACAACCTCAAGCACCTCGGACTCCACCTGGGGGCGGGGGTAGAAATGGCAAGGCGCGACCTTTAGCAGAGGCCGTACCCGCGACGCGTACTGCACCAGGACCGAAAGCCGACCATAGTCCCTTCCCCCCGGCCCTGCAATGATCCGTCTGGCCAGTTCTGTCTGGAACATGAGGATCGCCCTGCTCAGGCAGGATCTAAGGTGCACCAGCCTCGCGAGGACCTGAGAAGAGATGTTGTAGGGAAGGTTGCCCAGCACCACCAGTGGCCTGTGCTCGGAGCTTGCAAGAGCAGCGAAATCGAATCGCAGGATATCGCCATGGACGAGAAGGATGTTGACGGCTCCGGCCCCTTGGATTTGCCGGCTCAAAAGAGCGAAGATCTCTTTGTCCTTTTCCACGGCGACGACTTTTCGCGCACGCTGGGCGATGGCCAAGGTGAGGGCACCGAGCCCCGCCCCGATCTCCACAACCGTGTCCTCCGGCTCGATCCGGGCACTGCGGACAATTTGCTCCGCTATGGACCCACTGGACAGAAAGTGCTGGCCCATGCCCTTCTTGGGTTGTAAACCGGAGGCACGGAGCAGAAGCTGGGGATGTATCCTTATCCTGCCACCGTTTTCAGCTCCCCCCCCGGAGCCGTTTGACTGCACGCGAGCATCCCCCAAAAGATAAGTCACCCCCTCCTCGGGGGTACCAAAGGACTCGGCGATCACAAGTCCGGGCGTGATTCTTTGAAGCGCACCGGCCTGTTACTACCAGATCGGCAGACGGGAGGCAATGGATGCGCCTCGGCGGGACCGCGCTACGCCGTACCTTCGCACGCCCTTGCCGGCGAGGGGAAGGACCGTCTGTCGGTGCGGTCTTCCGGGCGCTAGTCAGCAAATCGGATCGTACCTGATAACAGACGGATAGGCAGGTAGACAATATTACTTGACTTTCCTCCGACAGGAAGTATCATGAGGCATAAACCGTGTGGACACGGCAAGATCCCGAGCCTGCGTTCGTCCAAGGGCGACGCAGGGCGCGAGGTGGTCGGAATCGCGTCCCAACTCCGGTGGAGAGGAGGAAACAAGATGACTAAGAAGAGTGGAAAGAAAGTCAGCTTTGATGCCATGGTGAAGTTCTTCATGCAGTATTACAGGATCCCCACCAAGGGGGACATTGAGAAGCTGTTGGATCGCCTGGACACCCTGGAGAAACTCATCAAGTCACAGAAGCCCCAGGGCCGTGGGACAAGGGCAGGCGGTGTGAAGAAACTGCCCCCTGCCGGGAGGAAACTGGGCGTTTTCCGGCCGGGAGTGACCGCCTCCGATATCGTGTCCGAAGTGATCCGGCAAGGCGGTGATGAGGGAGTGAGTTTTGGAGCCATCAAGGACAAGACGCGATTCGATGACAAGAAACTGCGCAACATCATATTCCGTCTCAACAAGCTCGGCATGATAACCCGGAAGACAAGGGGAGTATACACCACTTCCGGGTCGTAAGGGCTCGTGTGAGAATAAATTTCCGTTTTCAGGCGTCGAGGCGCTCGCATGGCAAGGCGCGAGGAGGGCGAATGACGGGCCATTTAACCGACGAGCAACGCTGCCATGCGTGATGGATCTGCGCATCAAAATGGGAAGTTATTCTTGAGCGAGCCCTAAGCACAGGACAGGGCCGGGCGGCCATACGATGGTCCGCCATTTGCCCCCTTTCCATGTGGCATGTACGCGCCTCGAGTGCTGAAGACGTGAAGGGATTCTCAGGAGAGCCCTTATGGTCAAGCTTTCTAACCCATCTGCGCTGAAAGTCGATGAGTATTTGCATGGGTTCCAGGTGGTGCGCATCGCACCCCTTGAGGGGGTGGAAGCGGTGTTCCATGAACTGAAGCATCTTGGAACCGGTGCTCGCTGGATCCACATCGCCAGCGAAGACCGGGAGAACGCATTTGCCGTGGGGTTCAAAACCGTACCCCGGGATTCAACGGGAGTGGCGCACATTCTGGAGCACACGGCTTTGTGCGGGTCGGAGCGATTCCCGGTGCGCGACCCCTTTTTTTCCATGATCAGAAGGAGCCTTAGCACCTTCATGAATGCGTTCACCGCGCCCGACTGGACCTTGTACCCCTTTGCAACCCAGAGCGAAAAGGACTTCTACAATCTGCTGGAGGTTTACCTGGATGCGGTCTTTTTCCCCAAACTGTCCCCACTGAGCTTTAAGCAGGAAGGGTGGCGTGCGGAGTTCGAAGGTACCGGTGAAAGGCCTTTGCAGAGGCTCGTGTTCAAGGGGGTGGTCTACAACGAGATGAAAGGGGCCATGTCCTCCCCCAGGGAAGTGATGAACCGATCCATCACGAAGGCCCTCTATCCCACCACCACTTACGGGCAGGATTCGGGAGGAGACCCCCTTGCAATCACTTCACTGACGCACCGGCAACTGAAGGACTTCCATCGGACCCACTATCATCCCAGCAACGGCTTCTTCTATTCTTACGGCAGCCTGCCGGTACAGGGGCATCTCAGGTTTCTCCAAAATAACTTCTTGTCACGGTTCTCCGAGATATCTCCTGGAACCGATGTTTCACCCGAGGTGCGTTGGGATGTGCCCCGGGAGGTATCGGCCCCCTATCCTTCCGCGAGCAGTGACGGGACTTCGAAGAAATCTCAGGTGGCATGGAGCTGGCTCGCCTGTCCGGCGGACGATTCCCTCGAGGTTTTGGCCTTGTCCCTTCTGGAGAGCATCCTGCTCGGCAATGCGGGCTCTCCACTGAGAAAGGCCCTGATCGATTCGCGCCTCGGTTCGGCGTTGTCCGACGGAACGGGCTTCGAACCCGGTTACAGGGACACCATGTTCAGTTGCGGGCTCAAGGACGTGGACCTTGCCAGCAAGGAGGCCGTTTCCAAAATTGTGTTCGACGTACTGGATGAGCTTGTTTCCCGGGGGATAGACCGTGAGCTGATCGAAATCGCGATCCACCGGCTCGAGTTTCGTCGCAAAGAAGTGACTCACCACCCATACCCTTACGGGCTCAAGCTGCTCCTGTCATTCTTCGGCCCGTGGCTGCACCACGCAGACCCGTTGAGGCATCTGCGGTTCGATGAAGATCTGGAGCGTATCCGTGAGGCCCTGAAGCACGAGCCCTTTTTCGAACGACGCATAAGAAGGTTTTTTCTCGACAATCCCCATCGCCTCCTCCTCACGCTCTACCCCGACCCCCACATGCAGGAGGAGCAGGACCGCCGCATCGGCCGGAGGCTTGCGACAATCCAGAGACGCCTGACCCCCGAAGAACACGAGACCATCATGCGCGATGCCCGTGACCTGAGGGCCCTTCAGGATGACAAGGAGGACCTGGCGTGCCTCCCCACACTCGAAATGCAGGACATTCCCGTCCAGGTGCAAGAGAGCCCTCCGGTGACGAGCCTTGTGGACGGAAACATAAGGACTTACGTGCAGCCCACCAACGGGGTGTACTACTTCATGGCGGTGGCAGACGCCCGGACGCTTCCACAACGACTTTATCCCCTTGCCCCCTTTTTCTGCCACGCCCTCTGGAGGGTGGGATCCGCACGCAGGGGGTACGCCGAACTCGCCCGGGCCATCGACGCCCATACAGGAGGCATCGCCCTGGGCGCAAGCGCCCGCACCCTTTTCGTAAGCGGTCGTTGTCTTCCGTGGCTCACCTTCGATGCCAAGTGCCTGGCCAGAAACCGTGACAAGATGTTCCAGATTTTGGAAGAGCTTCTGACTGCCGTTGATTTCAGCGATGTGCCCAGATTGAGGAACTGCCTTCTCGAATACCGGGCCGGTCTGAAATCGAATCTCATACAGATAGGACACCGGCTGGCCCTGTCGCGCGCGGCCATGGGCTTTTCCGCGGCAACAAGGCTCCACGAGACCTGGCACGGCATCGAGCACTATCACACCATCAGAGAACTGGCAGGGGATCCGACAGACAGGAGGATGGAGGACCTGGCCGCGGACCTGACAGCCATCGCACGCCTGACCTTCGTCGGGCCCCACGTGCAAGTGGCGGTGGCCGCAGACCACCCTTCCATGGACTTCGCCGCCGAGCGGGCCCGGTCCCTTCGCCGCAGCCTTCCCCGTGGCGGGCCCCGGGAGACGGACGCGATACCCCAGTGGCTCCAGGAGGAGGGCACAGGGTCCGTTCGCGAAGGCTGGGCGACATCCACGGCGGTCTCCTTCGTGGCAACCGCCTTCAAGACCGTGCGCATGGGGCACCCCCATGCCCCGGTTCTGGCCGTGGCCGCCAAGCTGCTCCGTTCCCTCTACCTCCATACTGAGATCAGAGAAAAGGGAGGGGCATACGGCGCCATGGCTTCAACGGACGCCGAGGACGGGATTCTATGGCTTGCTTCGTACAGAGATCCCCACATCGTCCGGACCGTGAACGTCTTCGAGAACGGGGGGCGGTTCCTGGCCCAGGGGTCCTATTCCCTGCAGGACGTGAAGGAAGCCGTGCTGCAAACCTGTTCAGAGATCGACCGGCCCGAAGCGCCGGGGTCTGCCGCCCGCAAGGCCTTTTACAGGTCCATACTGGGGTTGTCCGACACCACCCGTCAGGAATTCAAGTCCGGGGTCCTCGCCGTCACCAGAGCGTCCATCATGGAGGTGGCAGAAGCCTATGTCACACCCCGAAGCGCACTGCCCCTTGCCGTCGTTTCCAACGAACCGTCTCTCAGGGATGCCAACGACTCCCTCACACAGAGCCCCCTCCAAATTCACTCCCTTTAGGGGCGCGTCCGAAGATTCCATCCCTTGACCCGGCCTTGATCATCGTTCCGGCCACATCCGGCCAACTCTTGTTGGTGGGCAGTGCCCCCTATCGAAAGCCGCAATTCCGGCGCGGAGCCAAGCACGTGGGAAGGCTTCGCCCCACGTGAGGCCGGCAGAAAACGAGACCCGCCCGGCCGGAATGACGATCAAGGCCCTTGTCCCCACCCGATGGGGGTGGTTCTTGTGTGGAATAGGGACGCTTGTTTGGGGAGTTCAAGACGACACGCAACAAGAAGGCATCGAGTTACGGAGACCAAGAGCACCAGGGGCTCTTTCCTGCGAGCACGGGCGTCTCGCGCGCTTTGCGGGCAGGATGGCCGCGCTGCCGGGGCAGGGACGGATGCTTTTTATTGCCTGTCGCCCAAAGCCTGTTGCAGAGGCAATTGTGAGACATGCTCCTTAGCCGACGCTTATTGGCCCGCCACGTCCATTCGGCGGTCGCCGGGTTTGCACCTCCTGGCACAAGATATTGACAATTGCGAGGGATTGAAGCACATTATTTAGTATGAGAACGGGAAGGAAAGCCGATATGCCGCAGGGAACAGATAACGTGACTCCACTATACTCCACCCATCCACTGTACCTCCCTTTACCTTAACCTCATGTAAATGCTGAGAGAATTGATCCATCTCTATATATTGTTCTTGACATCCTGCTCAAGCACGGGTAAATGCTCGCCAATAGTGGATCAAAGTGGAGGTATTCGGGCATGCGCTTTCGTGGGGGGTCGTACCATACGATCGATCCAAAGGGGAGGATCATCATCCCCTCGCGATTTCGTGAAGTCATCAAGGCGAGCGGGGCGGATATGGTGATGCTGTCGAAGCTCGACGGCAGCCTTGTGGGCTACCCCATGCCGCGCTGGAGGGAGCTCGAGAACACGATCCTTTCCCTGGCCGATACGAGCGAGCACATGCGCAGAGTCAAGCGCATTTTCATAGGGGGCGCCTTCGAGTGCCCCGCGGACAAACAGGAACGGATTCTCGTACCTCCGAGCCTGCGCACCTATGCAGGACTGGAGAAGGAGATCGTCCTCGTGGGGGTCCTGGACCACTTCGAGATTTGGTCCCGTGAAAATTGGGAGAAAGAAAACAATCAATTCGAAGCAGACATGAAGAACGAGGAGATGAGGAAAGAGATAGCAAGACTGGGGCTTTAAGTAAGGTGGAATACTCGCATATTCCGGTCATGGTCCAAGAGGTGCTCCATTACATCGATCCTGCTCCGAAAAAGACCTACGTCGACTGTACTCTTGGTGGAGGAGGACACGCGGGGGCAATTCTGGAAAGAATACTACCAGGTGGGACGCTATTCGCCATCGATCAGGACCCCGACGCCATCTCCCATGCCCGGGCGATTTTCCATCACTTTGAGCCGTGCATCCGACTTTTTCATGACAACTTCTGCGAGCTGCCAAGAATCCTGAAGGAACAGAATACGTCGGGAGTCGACGGAATTCTTCTCGACCTGGGAGTTTCATCGCATCACATCGAGGGAAGCGGAAGGGGGTTCAGTTTTCTCCGCGACGAACCATTGGACATGCGCATGGACTTTTCCGACCAGGTGCCCACTGCGGCCGACATCGTGAACGGCGCATCCGAAAGGGAGCTGGCAGACATTTTTTTCAGATACGGGGAAGAACGCTGGGCCCGCAGGATTGCAGGACGCATCGTGAGGGAACGGCGGAAGAGGGCGATCCGCACAAGCCTCCAGCTCGCGTCACTCGTTCAGGGGGCGGTGCCCCATGGGCGCGAAAGGCAGCGTATCCATCCGGCCACGCGCGTTTTCCAGGCCCTCAGGATCGCCGTGAACAGGGAACTGGAGAGTCTGGGCACCTTCCTGCAGGAGGTTCCGGCCTGTTTGAACCGCGGCGGGCGCCTGTGCATCCTTTCCTTCCATTCCCTGGAGGACCGCCTGGTCAAGCGGTGGCTGAAGCAGGTGGGACGAGGCTGCACGTGTCCGGTGCGTTTCCCCCGTTGCGTGTGCGGCCAAAAGCCCGTTGTGCAGTCTCTGACGCCCCGGGCGGTACGACCGTCTCCAGAGGAGGCCCTGCATAATCCCCGCGCACGCAGCGCGCGACTGCGCGCCGCGCAGAAGCTTTGAAAGAGCAACGTTTCCCATTCCCATTGCAGGCAAGGGCCATGGGAAGCCGTATGGGAAACGAAGAGGCAGGGATGAACAAAGGAAAGGACAACCGCAAGGGGTCCCTCAAGACGGGCGCTTTCGCACTGCTCGTGGGGGCCCTGCTTTTCGAGTTGTTCCTGGCGGCATGGTGCCGCACCCAGTGCGTACGCACCGGATATGAGATCTCTGACGCCGCGACACGACGGGAGCAACTGCTCACCGTGCAAAGGGACCTGCGGGTGGAACTGGCTCACCTGAAGTCCCCGGAACGGATCATGCGGATCGCGAAAGAAAGACTCGGCCTGGTCGCGCCCGAGCCGCGGCAGGTGGTTTTGATTCGGTGAAGACTTCAAGGGTCAACGGGGCCGGTACACGTCTCGTGGTGGTGGCGACGCTGTTTGGGCTGTGTTTCTGCGCCGTGGCGATGCGTGCCGTGCACCTCCAGATCCTGAAAGGCGACTTTCTCTCGAAAAAGGCGGCGCGGCAGTATGAAAGGCCGCGCAACACCGCGCCGAGCCGGGGAGTCATTTACGATGCCAGGCACAGGGAACTGGCGGTGAGCACCCAGGTCACCTCCGTGTTCGCGCGTCCTGCCATGATGGAAGACAAGAAGAGGGCCGCAAAGGAGATCGCCACATGCCTCGGCGTGAAGTGGCCCACCGTGCTCGAGAAACTCAACACGGACAGCGCATTTGTCTGGCTCCGCCGTCACGCCACACCCAAAGAGGCCAAGGACATCAGGGAAGCGGGGATGAAGGGCGTGGGTTTCACCGTTGAGGCGAGCCGGTTCTATCCCAACAGGCAAGTGGCAGCACAGGTTATGGGTTTTTGCAGCGTGGACGGCAAGGGACTGGAAGGCATCGAATACTATTTCGACTCCGCCCTCGGGGGCAGTGCGTCCAGGTGGACCGCCTTGACCGACGCCATGGGAAAGATCTTCGCCAGCGACAATCCCGCTGGTCGTCTTGCAGCGGGAAACAACCTGATTCTCAACCTGGACAGGACCATTCAGTACATTGCCGAGCGGAGCCTGGCGGCCGCTGTGCACAAGTACCAGGCCCGTTCCGGGTTGGCCATCGTGATGGTGCCTTCCACGGGCGCCGTGCTGGCCATGGCCCATGTTCCTTTTTTTAACCCGAATGCTTACGCCGAGCATTCGCCGGAACAGTGGAGAAACCGTGCCGTCACGGACGCCTTTGAACCCGGTTCGACCATGAAGATCTTCCTGGCCGCGGGGGCCCTGGAGTCGGGCAAATGCCTCCCGAGTTCCATCTTCTTCTGTGAAAACGGGTCCTACAGGGTGAGCGGCTACCCCATAAAAGACACCCACCCCTACGGGTGGCTGTCCCTTGGGCAAATCGTGAAGGTATCGAGCAACATCGGGGCGGTGAAGGTTGGTGAAACCATAGGCTCGGGAAGGCTTTACAGGACACTTGAAAGCTTTGGCTTCGGTCGCAGGACGGGTATCGACTGCCCAGGGGAGGTCGCAGGAACACTGATGCCCGTCAACAACTGGACACGTATAGACGCCGCGGCCATCGCTTTCGGACAGGGCATCGCCGTCTCCGCCATTCAGATGGCCGCGGGCGCCAGCGCCATCGCCAACGACGGGCTCCTCATGCGCCCTTATCTCATACAGGCAATAACGGACCAGACGGGCCGTCTCGTGAAGAGCTTCGCCCCGACACAGGTGCGGCAGGCCGTTGCGCCCCAGACGGCCCGGACCGTGAAGAAAATGATGGAGACCGTCGTCTCTCCGGGAGGCACCGGCATGGCCGCGACCCTTGAAGGGTACGCGGCATGCGGAAAAACCGGTACCGCCCAGAAAGCCGGAGGAGAGGGGGGCTATGCGCAGGGGCGCTATGTGTCGTCGTTCGTGGGTTTCGCACCGGCCTCCCGTCCGGAGATCACCGTTCTGGTGGTGGTGGATGAACCCAAGAGGGAGCACTACGGAGGAGTAGTGGCGGCGCCCGTTTTCAGGGAAATCGCCCAGCAGACCCTCCAATACCTGAATGTGCCCCACGAATTCACACCAGGGTCCCGGAAAAACCCTGAGAGAGTCGGAACCGAGGCATGAAGCTTTCCAGACTCACAGATGCCTTCGCAAGGGAAGGATCGCGAAACGCCGGATACAGGGTGCTGCAGGGCCGCCCGGAGATGGAAATCACCTCCCTTCACTATCGGGCCCAAGAGGTGGAAAGGGGGGGGCTTTTTGTGGCAATCCCCGGAACCCGCCGGGACGGTCACGATTTCATAGACGAGGCGCTTCGGCGTGGGGCACTGGCCATCGTGACCCAGAGGCCATGGACGGTTGCCGACGAAAGCGTGGCCGTCGTGCAGGTGGTCGATTCCCGTGAGGCCCTTGCGGCCCTGTCGGCCGTGTTTTACGGCGACCCGTCTTCCCGCCTGTGCCTCATCGGGATCACCGGCACCAACGGAAAGACCACAACCAGCTACCTGGTGGAAGGCATTCTGGAGGCCGATGGCCGCAGGACGGGTGTGATCGGAACCATAGACTACCGGTTCGGCGGACGGAGTCACCTGAACCCGGTGACCACTCCCGAGTCGTCGGATCTGCAGGCCATTCTCAAGGCCATGGCCGATTCGGGCGTAACCCATGCGGTGGTAGAGGTTTCTTCCCACGCCCTGGATCTTGGTCGGGTGCTGCATTGCCTCTTTGACGTGGTGGTTTTCACGAACCTCACCCAGGACCACCTCGATTACCACCAGGACATGGAAACATACTGGGAATGCAAGAGACGCCTGTTCACCGATTGCCAGGCGGCCCAGGGCAGGCGCAAGAGGGCGTGGGCCGTGGTCAACGGGGACGATCCTCGGGGCACGACCCTGTGCAGGGATCTGTCCCTGCCCCTTCTGTGCACGGGAGTGGAAGGAGAACGCGAGATCCAGGCCCACGATGTGGAAATCGGGTTGGAGGGGACCACCGGCACCCTGGAGATTCCCGGCGGGATCGTGCGTTTTGCCTCGCCCCTGGTGGGGCGCCACAATCTTCACAATATCATGAGCGCCGCAGGGGTCGCAGTGGCCCTCGGCATCGAGCCGGAAGTGATCGAGAGGGGGATCGCCCGAATACCATGCGTCCCCGGACGCCTGGAACGGGTGCGCAACAGAACGGGCCGGTCCGTCTTCGTGGATTATGCCCACACACCGGACGCCCTGCAAAACGTTCTCGGCGCCTTGCGGCATATTGCGACCGGAAGGATCATCACCGTCTTCGGCTGCGGGGGGGAAAGGGACCGCACCAAGCGTGCCGTCATGGGGGAAGTGGTCGGACGAATGAGCGACTTTGCCGTGGTGACCTCGGACAACCCGAGAGGTGAAGACCCCGAAGCGATTATCCGCGACATCATCAGGGGGATGCCCCCCAACCCGGGCTCCGCACGGATGCCCCACCCCCCTTGGGACGGAACCGGGCCCGCAGGCTGGGTGGTTGAGCCGAACCGGCGCCTGGCCATAGAACGGGCGCTCGTGTCTTCCCGCGCAGGAGACACCATACTCATCGCGGGCAAGGGACACGAAACCTACCAGATCGTGGGACAGAAAAAACTGCCCTTCGACGACCGAAAGGTGGCCGCAGACGTCTTGGCGCAGTTGGAAAAAGCCGAGGGGACCCTTTGATGCGGACCTTCGTGGAGGATCCGAATGCCGTGGGAACGGGGACGACGCCCGGCATCATTGCCTGGACCCTGGCCGACATCGTCCAGGCCACGTCCGGCCGGGTCCTCCAGGAGGCTGAAGGCGCCGTATTTTCGGGTCCGTCCATCGATTCGCGCACCATCGACGCGGACCAGTTCTTCGTGGCTCTGCCGGGGATCCACCACGATGGGCACAGATTCACGCCGCAGGTCCTCGCAAAGGGGTGCCGAGGGCTCGTGGTGCAGGACGATCGTCTCGGGAGCCTGCCGCCGCAAGCCTTGGACTCACGCCGTGCCACCTTGGTGGCGGTTCGGGACACCCACAGGGCCCTCGGGGATCTTGCCCACTATCACCGGCTGCGCAGCGGCGTGGGGGTGGTTGCGGTCACGGGCACCAACGGGAAGACCACCACAAAGGAGATGACCGCCGCAGTGCTCGGGCAGGCATTCGCCACCCTGAAGACCCGGGGAAACAGGAACAATCACGTCGGTCTTCCCTTGACGCTTCTGGAGGTGACCGGAGCGCACCGGTGGGCCGTACTGGAAATGGGCATGAACCATCCCGGGGAAATAAGAAGGCTGACCGAAATCTGCAGTCCGGACGTTGGGGTGATCACCAACATCGGCCCCGCCCACCTGGCCGGGGTCGGCTCCCTGGAAGGCGTCATGGCCGCCAAGGCCGAACTTCTGGAGACCATGCGCGAAGGATGGGCCGTGCTGAACGCCGACGATCCCCGGGTCATGCGCATCGGAAGTGCCTTCAAGGGCAAGAGTATCCTTTTCGGCACCGCAGGCCCGGCGCAGGTGCGTGCCCTGTCCGTGGACCAGACAGAGGACGGGACCCGCTTCACCCTGGCCCTGCCCCACGGACAGATCGCGGTTCGACTCTCCCTCCACGGCCGTTACATGGTCAGCAACGCCCTGGCAGCAGCCGCCACGGGGTATTGCCTCGGTATGGACCCGGAGAGGATTCGCACAGGGCTCGAAAGTTGCGGCCAGGGGCCGGGAAGGATGCATCTGGTGCATCTTACCGGCGGCATCCGCCTCCTGGACGATTCGTACAACGCCAATCCGGCCTCCGTATCCGCTGCCATCGAGACGCTCGCTTGCCTGAAGAAGTCGGCAAGGGCCGTACTCGTATTGGGCGACATGCGCGAACTCGGGGAGCACGCCGCTTCCGCCCACCGGGAGATGGGCAGGTTGGCGGCCGCCCGCGGCATCGACACCCTTCTCGCAACGGGGGACTACGCCGAGTTTCTTGCAGAAGGAGCCAGGGAAGGGGGGATGCCCCCTGGGGGCGTCGTCACGGGTGACCGGGACGCCTTGCCCGCCTTGATCGAGGGTCGCCTGGGACCCGGGGACTGGGTACTGGTCAAAGGTTCCCGTTCCGTGGGCATGGAGGTGGTGGTCCGGCGCCTCAAGGAGGTGTTCGGAACCGATCCCGGCATGGGAGAGGAGCCAAGGTGACGAAATCGCTTTTCCCACGATGGGGCAAGACAGGGTCCCGTTCACGACGCGGACCGCTTCACAGCAACCCGTAAGGGGGCACGGCGCGATGCTTTACCATCTTCTCTATCCGCTCCACACGATCTTTTCGGCCCTCAACGTGTTCCGGTACATCACGTTCCGGACCATCTACGCCACCCTGACGGCCCTTGCCATCGCCTTCTTCTTGGGGCCGTGGATCATCAGGCGGCTGAAAAGGATGCAGGTGGGACAGTACATACGGGAAGACGGTCCCAAGACCCACCTGACCAAAGCAGGTACTCCCACCATGGGAGGGGTCCTCATGCTCGCGTCGGCCTGCATCGCCACCCTCTTGTGGGCAGACCTGCGCAGCTTCTACGTGTGGCTGGTTCTCTTCGTGGCCCTGGGCTATGGAACCATTGGATTTGCCGACGACTACCTCATGCAGGTGCAAAAACGGAGCAAGGGGCTCGGGGGCAAAACCAAATTCGTGCTCCAAACGGTCGTGGCCCTTGCGGCCAGCGGGTTTCTTTTCATGAATCCGAATTTCGACACCCACCTGTCGATTCCCTTTTTCAAGCACTTTTCCCCGGATCTGGGAGCAGGCTATGTCCTTTTTTCCTGCCTCGTGATCGTGGGCACTTCCAACGCGGTGAACCTCACCGACGGGCTGGACGGGCTCGCCATCGGCCCCGTGGCCATAGCCGCAGCCACCTATATGATCTTCGCCTACGTATCGGGGCACGCGAAGATCGCTGAATACCTGCAACTGGCGTACATCCCGGGAAGCGGGGAACTGACGGTCTTTTGCGGGGCCCTGGTGGGAACCGGGCTGGGCTTCCTGTGGTACAACACCTACCCTGCACAAATCTTCATGGGAGACGTGGGGTCCCTTCCACTGGGAGCCTCCCTGGGAATGGTCGCCGTGATCACCAAGCAGGAAGTCCTCCTGCTTCTTGTGGGGGGGCTTTTCGTCATGGAAGCCTTATCGGTCATTTTTCAGGTGGGATATTTCAAGATAACCGGGGGACGACGCATCTTCAGAATGGCGCCCCTGCACCACCATTTTGAGTTGAAGGGCTGGTCCGAGCCCAAGGTGATCGTCCGGTTCTGGATAATCGCCATCATGCTGGCCCTTCTTTCCATAAGCACCCTGAAGCTCAGGTGAAGGGGTGTCTATGAACGAGGACGGCACACGCAACATGGAACTGCTGGATAAGAAGGCAACGGTAGTGGGTCTGGCGAGAACCGGTGAGGCGGTGGCCGAGTTTCTCCACGGCCACGGCGCCCGCGTGACCGTGGTGGACCAACTGGGGGAAGAACAGCTCGGCGAACGTGCGGCAAAGATGCACCGCATGGGGATTGCCTTGGAGCTCGGGCCCCACAGGGAAGCCCTTTTCCTCGAAAGCGACCTCATAGTGTTGAGTCCGGGGGTCCCGCACGCCCTCGGTGCCCTGCATGGGGCCAGGCAACGGGGCGTTCCCATCATCGGTGAGGTGGAGCTCGCCTCCCTTTTTATCCGGGAGCCCATCGTGGCGGTCACGGGCACCAACGGCAAGACCACCACCACGAGCCTTGTCGGGGCCATGCTGGATGCTTCGGGCCTGAAAACGTTTGTGGGGGGCAACATCGGCACGCCCCTTATCCTGTACGCGACCCTGGGCGAAAAGGCGGATGTGGTGGTGGCCGAAATAAGCAGCTTTCAGCTCGACACCGCCCAAGGCTTCCATCCGCAGGTGGCCGTTCTCCTCAACATAACCGAAGATCACCTGGACCGGTACCCGGGCTTTGCCGCTTATGCGTACTCCAAGGCAAGGCTTTTCATGAACCAGGGAGCATCGGACGTGGCGGTGCTCAACGGCGCGGACCCCGCCGTGCGAGATGCCGTTGCCTCCGTGAACAGTCGGTGTCTCTATTTTTCGGGGCGCCGCCCCCAGGAAAGGGGAGCCGATATCGGGGCGGGGAGCATCGCTTTCGTGGTCGGCGGCGGGCAGGACTTCTCCCTGGATACGGGCCTGTGCCGGTTGAGGGGGCTGCACAACCTGGAGAACATGGCCGCGGCGGCCCTGGCGGCCTTCTCGGCGGGAGCCACTCCCGAGGGAATCCGCAAGGCAGCGGCAAGCTTCGAGCCCATGTCCCACCGGGTCGAGCACGTGGCAACGGTGAGGGGCGTCCAATACTACAACGATTCGAAGGCCACCAACGTGGACGCCGTGCGCCGCGCCCTCGAATCGTTCGAGGCCCCTGTGGTCCTGATCATGGGGGGAAGGGACAAGGGAGCCGACTTCGCAGCCCTGGCAGGAACCATGAGCAGGAAGGTGCGCCGACTCATCGTGATGGGCGAAGCCCGTGGGGCCATCATGAGGGCCCTTTCCCACCTGGGCATCGCACGGGAGGCCCGGGACATGGAAGACGCCGTGCAAAAGGCACAAGGAGTTGCACACCCCGGAGACGTGGTGCTCCTTTCTCCGGCCTGCGCGAGTTTCGACCGGTACCGGGATTACAAGGAGCGCGGACTAGACTTTTGCAGGTACGTCAGGAATCTGTGATGGCTTCCCCATCCACCGCGAAAAAGATGCCACCGGCCGCGTACGACAGAACGCTTCTTTTCGCCGTGATGGTGCTGGTGGGCATAGGACTGGTGATGGTGTACAGCGCCAGCTCCACGGTGGCGTGGGCGCGTTCGGGAAACGACATGGTCTATGTCAAGAGACAGGTCTTTTCGGCCCTCGTGGGGATCCTGGCCCTTGTGGTGGCCACAAGATTTCCCCACTCATACTACCGGCGCGCCGCCTATGCCATACTGGCCGCGGCCTTTGCCGGACTTATCCTGCTCCATGTGCCCGGAGTGGCCATTAAGGCAGGCGGCGCCACCCGCTGGCTCAGACTGGGGCCGCTGTCCTTTCAACCTTCGGAATTCGCCCGTCTGGCTCTGATCATTTACCTGGCCTATTCCATGAGCAAGAAGAAGGATTCCATGGGGCGTTTTTCCATAGGTGTGGCTCCCCACGGCCTGATAACCGGAGCGATGGCCCTGCTCATCTTGAACGAGCCCGATTTCGGTTCCGCGGTCCTGTTGGTGGGTGTAGCCTGGCTCATGCTTTACGTCGGCGGCGCCAAGCTGGCGCATCTTGTCCTTTCGTGGGCGTCCCTGCTTCCCTTTGTCTATCTTTCCGTCGTGCAGAACCCCTATCGTCTGGAACGTTGGAAGAGCTTCCTGGATCCCTGGGGGCATGAGTCCGATTCAGGGTACCAAATCGTTCACTCCCTCATGGCCTTCGGCACGGGGGGCCTGTTCGGCGTGGGAATGGGCAAGGGATATCAGAAACTTTTCTATCTGCCGGAGCCCCATACGGACTTCATCCTGTCCGTGGTGGGAGAGGAGCTCGGTCTTCTGGGAGTGCTCTGCGTTCTGGGGCTTTACGCGGTCGTCATATGGCGGGGGATTTCGGTGGCCCGCAAGGTGCCGGATCTTTTCTCGGCCTATCTTGCCACCGGTCTCATCGCCGCCATAGGCCTGCAGGTGAGCGTCAACATGGGGGTCACCATGGGCCTTTTGCCCACCAAGGGGTTGACCCTTCCTTTTCTCAGCTACGGGGGAACGTCCCTGGTGCTCAACATGCTTGGAATGGGCATTCTTTTGAACATTGCTGCCGGGAGCTCCGTTCAGGAGCAAAGATGAAGGGTGCGATGACCAGAATGCACGCAGGCCCCATCAGAGCGGTGGTCGCAGGGGGAGGAACCGGCGGGCACCTTTTCCCCGGGATAGCCCTGGCAGAGGCGCTGCGGGCACGGGACCCCCGGAGCCGCATCCTGTTCTTGTGCGCCGACAGACCACTGGACAGCAAGATAATAACCGGCGCGGGTTTTTCCTGTCTTTCCGTCAAGGCGGAAGGATTCAAGGCGCGCCGCAGGGCACGGCAGTTCATCGCCCTGGGCAAGTGCTTGCTGGGTCTGGTGGACGCCCTTGGCATCCTCCGACGATTCAAACCCCATGTGGTTCTGGGAGTGGGGGGATATGCCTCTTTTCCAACTGTGTTGGCCTCTGCCCTGTTGGGCGTACCCATCGGCCTTCACGAACAGAACCTGATTCCGGGCATGGCCAACCGCCTCCTGGCGCGGTTCGCGGCCCGCGTATATGTCTCCTTTCCCGAGACAAAGGCGATGGTTGCCTCGAAAAAGGTGCTCGTGACCGGAAATCCCCTCAGGGGCTCCCTGCTGGAAGGGGGCCACGGGTCGGACCTTGGCCTTCCCCTCGACGCCAAGGGAAGGTTCATCGTGCTCGTGATGGGAGGAAGTCAAGGGGCCCGCAGGATCAACGAGGCCGTTGTGGAAGCCCTCGGCCTCTTCCGGGATCCCGGGCGGCTCGCCTTTATCCACCAGACGGGAGACAAGGATGCCGCCCAGGTGGCCAAAGCTTACGCCGCGCACGGCATACCGGCTGCCGTGCGCCCTTTTTTCCAGGACATGGGCGCCTGTTACCGATCCGCGGACCTGGTCCTGTGCCGGGCCGGTGCCACCACCGTGGCCGAAGTGACGGCACTGGGCAAGGCCGCCTGTTTCATTCCTTTTCCCTTTGCGGTGAACGGTCACCAGGAGAAAAACGCGAAACTCTTGGTGGACCTCGGGGCCGCAGACATGATCTTGGAGAAGGACCTGACGGGAGCCGGTCTGGCCGGGTGCATCGAATTTTACGCAGACAACCTCCCCCAGGTGCTTCGGTTGCAGCACAAAGCCCGATCCCTGGGCAGACCGAGCGCCGCCCAAACCATCGTCCAGGACACTTACGCGCTGCTGGGCTGGCGTCGGCGCGGAACCGGGTGAAAGGACACCGGGTCCCATGTATCGCAAGAAGTATCACATCCATTTCGTGGGCATAGGGGGCATAGGCATGAGCGGCATCGCGGAGCTGCTGCTCAACCTGGGCTACCGCGTCTCGGGCTCGGACCTGAGGTTGTCCGATTTGACGGCACGCCTGGCCCATCTTGGGGCAAGGGTCCATTCGGGCCACGCGCCGGAGCATGTGCAGGGAGCCGACGTGGTGGTCTGCTCTTCCGCAGTCCACCCCGACAATCCCGAGGTGGTGGTGGCCAGGGAATCGGGGATACCGGTGATACCCCGTGCCGAAATGCTGGCGGAATTGATGCGGCTCAAGTACAGCGTGGCCGTTGCCGGGGCACACGGCAAGACGACCACCACCTCCATCGTCGCCAGCATCATGGCCCAGGGGGGGCTGGACCCCACCGTGGTCATCGGGGGCAAGCTCAAGGGGATCGGGGCCAACGCGAGACTGGGCAAGGGGGACTTCATCGTGGCCGAGGCGGACGAAAGCGACGGCTCCTTCCTCAAGATGTCCCCCACCATCGCCGTGGTCACCAACATCGACCGGGAACACCTGGATCATTACAAGGACCTGCCCGAGATTGTGCAGGCTTTTGCCGGTTTCGTGGACCGGGTACCCTTCTACGGCCTCTCGGCCCTGTGCCTGGACAGCGAACCGATACAGGACCTGATACCACGTCTCAACAAACGGTATACCACCTACGGCCTCACCCCCCAGGCGGACCTGCAGGCCGTGCACCTCCGGCAGGAGGGGCTGGGGACCCATTTCACCGTGGTGCACCTGGGCAAGCCGGTGGGGCAGGTATACCTGAACCTTCCTGGAACCCACAACGTCTACAACTCCCTGGCGGGGATAGCGGTGGCCATGGAGCTGGACATTGCCTTCGAAGACATTCGGGCGGCTCTCGGGAAATTGGAGGGGGTCCAGCGCAGGATGGAGACAAAAGGGCGCCGGGGCGAGGTGACCGTGATAGACGACTACGGGCATCATCCCACCGAGATAAGGACGACCTTACAGACCATTCGCGATCTTTGGCCTCTCCGGCGCATCGTTGTCGCCTTCCAGCCCCACCGCTATTCCCGCACGGCAGCCCTGTTCCAGGATTTTGTTCGGTCTTTTTACCAGGCGGACCTGCTGGTGGTTCTGCCCATCTACCCCGCGGGGGAACAACCCGTTGCCGGGGTGGATCACGCCGTGCTCTGCACGGAACTCAAGGCCCACGGCCACAAAGGGGCCCAGCCGGCTTCCGATTTTGACGAGGCGGCCGCTGTCTTACACGAGATACTGAAACCGGGGGATATCCTTCTGACCCTCGGTGCGGGAGATATCTGGAAGCTGGGGCAGATGTACCTGGGCGAGACGGAAAGCAACGAATGACCCCCGGCCCAAAAGGGTGCATTTCGTGTTGACAGGAAAGCAATCACGGATCTCCGGCGACCGGGGCACCGAACACCGGTCCCCATGAGAGGGCCCATGTTGGACACATCGGCCAGACAATGGCTCACGCAGCGTTTTGGAGGGGGCGTGCGGTTCGACGAGCCCCTAAGCCGTCACACCACCCTCGGGGTGGGCGGGCCGGTGGACGCCATGGTGGCTCCTGAGGACCTGTCCGCCCTGCAAGATCTCGTGGGGTGGGCATGTGGGCGAGGGATCGCCTATTTCGTCATCGGGAAGGGAAGCAATCTGGTGGTACCGGATGCGGGGGTCGGGGCCATCGCCATTTCCCTGCGCCGTGGGTTCGGCCGGATCCGCTGCCTCGACCCACAGCAGGACCCGACCAAGGTGTGTGCCGGTGCGGGAGCTGGCCTTGCCTCCCTTTGCCGGTTCGCCTTGGACAGGGGCCTTGCCGGAATGACCTTTGCCCTGGGCATACCCGCAACCGTGGGCGGCGCTGTCCGGATGAACGCGGGGGCCGCCGGGGGCTGCATGGCCGATGTGGTCCACGCGGTCCGGGTGATGACCCCTGAGGGCGCTATCGTCCCCTTAAGCCATGACGCAATCCGGTGGTCCTACAGGAACGCCTGCCTGCCCCACAGTCCGAAAGGGACATGGCACACCGGTTCGATCCTCTTGGAGGGGATCCTGCGCATGGGCAACGGCGATCCGGTGGCCCTCAGGAAGGAGGCGGAGCGCATCCTGGAGTGGCGAAAGAAAAGCCACCCCCCCATGCCCAACGCGGGGTGTTTTTTCAGGAATCCCACCTCCGGCAGCCCGGCGGGACAGCTTATCGAACGCGCCGGCCTCAAAGGACGCCGATGGGGGGGGGCCCAGGTTTCTCCCGTGCACGCCAATTTCATCGTGAACACGGGTGGGGCCACGGCCGCAGATGTCCTGGGCCTGATGGAAACGGTACGGGAGGAAGTGGCCAAGGCGTTCGGAATCGAGCTGGAACCCGAGGTGCAGATCGTTGCGGTTTAGGCGCAAAAGAAGGAATCGATACACCCACAAGAAGGCCGGGGGACGGGCAAGGCTTGTCCAGACGCTCACCTGGGGGGTTTTCGGGATCATCTTCTCTGCCCTGGTGTGCGTCTTCAGCTTCTTTTCGATTCTGGTTTACGATTTTTTCACACAGTCTCGCTATTTCACGGCGAGCCGGATCGACGTGCAGGGAGCCCAGAGGCTGTCGCGGCAACAGGTCCTGCACCATGCCGGTCTCGGACCGGGGGTCAATATCCTGTCGGTGAGTCTGCCCCTCGTACGCAGCCGTCTTCTGACGAACCCGTGGATCAGGACGGCCGAGGTGAGCCGTGATCTTCCCGATGGAATCGACATCCGGATCGAGGAGCGCATCCCCGTGGCCATCTTGGACCTGGGGCAGCGCTTCTTCGTGGATACCACGGGGGAGATTTTCAAGAAATGGGAACAAGGGGACCCTGACAGGCTCCCGGTGGTCACCGGGCTCACATTCTCCCACATCAGCGTCAGGGGAGAGCCCATGAGCGTGCCCTTTGCCTCGGTGATGGAGTTCTTGCGTACCGGCTACAAGGCAACCGGGACCCTGTCTGCCCAGGCCATTTCAACGATCCACGTGGACCACGATGTGGGATTGACGGTGTTTGCATTCGATCCCCCGGTGGCTATCAAGATGGGCTACGGGCACTATCCGGAGAAGCTGGAAAGACTCCAGGACGTTTTGTACTCCCTGGGCGACCGGCAGGAGGGCATCAAAGTGCTGTCCATCGATCTCGCGGACCCGGATCGGATCGTGGTGCGCCCCGTATACGAAAGAGTCTATTCGGGTGGGAACACCCGCAAGGAGGTGTGAGGATGCGCAATCAGCAGGAACTGGTGGTGGGCCTGGACATCGGGACCACCAAGATCTGCGCCGTGGTCGGAGAGGTGAGCAAGGGGGAGGTGCAAATTGTCGGCATTGGCACGTATCCGTCCATCGGGTTGCGCAAGGGGGTTGTGGTGAACATCGAGGCCACGGTGGACTCCATCCAGAAGGCGGTGGAGGAGGCCGAACTGATGGCGGGCTGTGAGATCACATCGGTCTATACGGGAATCGCCGGGGGACACATCAAGGGATTCAATAGCCAGGGCATCATCGCCATCAAAGGTCCCGAGATCACCCAACAGGACGTGGACCGCGTGATCGACGCGGCCCGTGCGGTGGCCATTCCCATGGACCGGGAAGTGATACACGTGCTGCCCCAGGAGTTCATCGTGGACGGCCAGGACAGGATACAGAACCCCGTGGGAATGGCAGGGGTGCGGCTGGAGGCGCGGATTCACATAGTCACCGGGGCGGTGACTTCGGCCCACAACATCATAAAGTGCACCAACAAGGCTGGGCTGGACGTGAGTGACATCGTTCTGGAGCCCCTGGCATCCAGTGAAGCGGTGCTGACGCCTGAAGAAAGGGACCTGGGGACCGCCCTCATCGACGTGGGGGGCGGCACCACGGACCTGGCCATCTTTTCGGGCAAGAACATCAAGCACACCTTCGTGCTCGCCCTGGGAGGCGACAACCTGACCAACGACATCGCCATAGGGCTCAGGACGCCCGTGGCCGAGGCCGAGAAGATCAAGATAAAGTACGGCACCTGCTCGGCCCGGAGCATCAACAAGGACGAGACCATCGAGATCCCCGGGGTGGGGGGGCGCAAGGCACGCAAGCTGCCGCGGCAAATACTGGGAGAAATCCTGGAACCCCGAGTGGAAGAGATGTTCAGCCTTGTGCAGCGGGAGGTGGTGAAGAATGGTCTGGAGAGCCACATATCTTCCGGGGTGGTGCTCACCGGGGGGGCGGCCCTTCTCGACGGCATGATCGAGGTGGCCGACGCCATGTTCAACGTACCCACCCGTCTTGGAAAACCGGTAGGCATACGGGGCCTGGTGGATGTGGTGAACAATCCCATGTACGCCACTGCCGTGGGGTTGGTGCTCTATGGAGCGCGCAGGCGTCACACCGCGAAGTTTCGGATTCGCGACAAGAACATTTTCGACCGGATCATGACCCGTATGAAAAGATGGTTCCGGGACATCATTTGAGTACCCGCGCACCGGTCTGCCTTGGCAGCTTGGGAGAGCGGAGGACTACGGTGGGGGGTGCAAGGGCATGGAGGAGGAAAGCCGCGGGGGGTGAGCGGGGTGCGAACTCGCACGGCTGGGATAGGATTGGATACAGGAGGTGGGGAGATGATGTTCAGCCTTGTGCAAGAGGAGAAATCCGCCAAGATCAAAGTGGTGGGTGTGGGGGGTGCGGGGGGCAATGCCATCAACAACATGATAACGGCCAGGCTCGATGGGGTGAAATTCATCTCCGTCAATACGGATGCCCAGGCCTTGGACATTTCCCAGGCCCCGGTCAAGATCCAGATCGGGCAGCGTTTGACCGAGGGGCTCGGCGCGGGTGCCAACCCTCAGGTGGGGCAGGAGGCTGCTGAGGAAAGCGTGGACGAGATAAGGGCCGCGGTCGAGGACAGCCATATGGTGTTCATCACCGCGGGGTTGGGGGGTGGCACTGGAACCGGGGCGGCGCCGGTGATTGCGCAGATCTGTAAGGAATTGGGTGCCCTTACGGTCGCGGTGATCACCAAACCTTTCATGTTCGAAGGGGGCAAGCGCTCACGGCAGGCCGAAGAAGGGCTCCAGGCCCTCAAGGAAGTGGCCGACACGGTCATAACGATCCCCAACGATCGGCTGCGGGCCCTGGCCTCGAAGAACACCACCATGGTCGAGATGTTCCGCCGGGCCGACGAGGTGCTCCTGCACTCGGTACGGGGAATCACGGACCTTATCCTCAAGCCGGGCTTGGTGAACCTGGATTTCGCCGATGTGCGGACCACCATGCTCAAGGCAGGCATGGCCCTCATGGGAATCGGAATGGCCAAGGGGGAAAACCGCGCCATCGAGGCTGCGGAAAAAGCCCTTTACCATCCCCTTCTCGAGGATATTTCCATTTCCGGCGCACGGGGCGTGCTCATGAACATCACCTGCGGCAGCGACCTGACCATGGCCGAGATGACGGAAGCCTCGGACCGCATCCACAAGGAAGCCGGCGACGAGGCGGAGATCATCTGGGGGACGGTCATAGACGACACCATCGAAGACGAGATGCGGGTGACCCTCATCGCCACGGGGATCGGCTGCGATTCCGAAGCAGCCCGGCGAAAGGGCACGTCCCCCACACCCTTGCGGGCAAGGGGCCGGGGGACGGTGCGGGACATGACGCCCGAGGACCTGGAAAAGGCCGTCAATTACGACGAGCCCACCTTCATACGCAACAGGGGGAACCTGTCGGACTCTTCCGCGGGGCCTCTCAGGGGGCATCACAAGGGCATCATCCTGGACAACGATGACCTTGACGTGCCCACGTTCATGCGAAAGAAGAGCTCTTAGCAGACACGCTCCCTGCACCTGCGAGCACCGAGCTGCCACTGCCGTTCCGGGATTGCCGATGCGGCGGACGCGGCGGGCGGGTGGTCGGGAGTGGTCGGGTCAAGGTGCCCTGCAGGAGAGGTGAGTGGGTGTTTTGAGAGTGGATGATGCCACCACGGCGCTTTTGGAGCAAGAAACAGGAGCGGTCCGCAAGGATCGGCGGGCAGAGATCTCCGTGGCCCTCGTTTACCCAAACACCTACGCGGTTGGAATGTCGAGCCTGGGATTTCAGGCGGTGTACCGCCTGCTCAATGACATGGACACCGTGGCCTGCGAACGTGTGTTTCTCGCCCCTTTTTCCCTTGAGTCCCATCGTCCCCTCAAGGACTTTGACATGGTGGCCTTTTCCCTTTCCTTCGAGAACGACTACCCCAACATGCTGGCGATTCTGGAGGCAGGCGGACTGCCGCTGCGGGCGGCACACAGGGCTCCTCCCCATCCCCTGGTGCTGGCCGGCGGCGTCACCTCGTTCCTCAACCCGGAACCGGTCGCCCCTTTCATCGATTGCTTCCTGATCGGGGAGGCAGAGGCCCTGCTTCCCCCCTTCATGGAGCTTTTCCGGGAAAAAAAGGACCGCAGAACATTTCTTGAGCGCGCGGCGCAAAGCATCAAGGGGGTCTATGTCCCGTCCTTTTACACCCCCGAGTATGCCGGCGACGGGACCCTCAAGCGCTTCACTCCCAACGGGGATGTCCCGGCAAAGGTGCAGCGGGCGTTCGTGCCGGATCTCGGAAATTTTCCCACCTTTTCCAGCATCCTCACCCCACACACCACGTTCGATCAAACGTTTCTCATCGAAGTGAGCCGGGGCTGCCCCCACGGATGTCGATTCTGCTGCGCGGGTTTTGTTTATCGTCCGGTCCGCTTCCGCTCCCTGGAACTGCTGCGGGATTGTCTCGATCGGGGAACCGCGCTCACTTCGAAAATCGGCCTCATGGGGGCGGCGGTGTCCGACCTGCCCGACATAGAGGCCCTGTGCCGGCATGCCGCGCGACGTAACGCCCGGCTTTCTTTCGGTTCCCTCCGGGCCGACTCCCTGACCGACGAGCTCATCGACGCCCTTGTAAGGGGAGGGGTCAAGACCGCCACGGTCGCGCCGGACGCGGGATCGGAGAGGATGCGCCGGGTGATCAACAAGGGGGTGAGCGAAGACGACGTGCTGAAGGCCGCGGAAAGGCTCGTAGCGGCCGGGGTCCCTAACCTCAAACTCTATTTCATGGTGGGGCTTCCCACGGAAACACCCGACGACGTGGAGGCGATCGTGGTTCTGACCAGGAGGGTCAAGCACCGTTTTCTCAAGGCGAGCAAAGAGCGGGGCCGGATCGGGACGATCCAGGTGAGCCTGAGCTCCTTCGTTCCCAAGCCGTTCACCCCGTTTCAGTGGGCCCCCCTTGACGAGGTGGCCGACCTCAAGGCCAAGATCCGCAAGGTCCAAAAGGGGTTGCGCAGCGTCCCCAACGTACGGGTGCACGGGGACGTCCCCCGCTGGGCTTACGTCCAGGCACTGCTCTCGCGCGGGGACAGGCGCGTGGCCCAGATCCTTGCCCTTTCCCACGATCTTGGCGGCAACTGGCCCCAGGCCCTCAAGCAAAGCGCCCTCAATGCGGACTTCTATGTCTACAGGGAGCGTCCGCTGGACGAACTTCTCCCCTGGGACTTCATCGATCACGGAATCCACAAGGAGTATCTGATCGAGGAATACCACAAGGCCCTGCAGGCTGCGGTCACACCTCCCTGCGACGTGGGCCGCTGCACCCGCTGCGGCGTGTGCCCTTCCCCGCTCCCCGCCGCCTGACGGTGCTCGGCAGGGAAGCCCGCCAAGCCTATCCTTCCATATTCCTGCGTATGAAGCTCCTGATTCCTTCTTCGGAATGGACACCGCCCATGTCCCTGTGGCGGGGCGCCGGAGGGCAAAGGCCGGGCTCCCCAAGGCGGAAAAGGATGGAATCGCAAAGCCGCATCTGGGCGCCCAACCGGCCGTGGTCCACGTAAGGAACACGCAGGCCCAGCAAAACGCGCGTCTCCATGTTCATGGGCCCCTCTTGCCTTTCTCGCTCACGGTCCTCGGCGATGAGCTGCCGGCAGCGGTTTCTCTTCATGCGCAGGTAGGAGAGAGGATCCGTATCGTCTGGGGCCTCTTCCAGGCAAGCCACACAGAAATCGAGGCACGGCAACAGCTCCGGATCCTCAGGGGACATGCTGCCGAGAAGGTCCGTAAGAAGACGCGTACGTTCCGGCGTCCAGCGAAGGGGGGTGTTTCTCAGGCGTACGCGCATCCTGTCCCCCGTTTTCCCGGCAAAGCGCTCGGCGATGAGGGTTTCCATTTCTTCGGGGAGCCTGCGGGTGATCCGCATCCTGCCCACCCATGCGGCGACTGCCTCCCTGGGCACCGGAACGATGAGCACCCCGGTGCTCGTCGGGAAACGGAAGGTCGCCTCGGCCCCTTGCGCCTGCAAGTGCGCGATGATGGCCGTTTGGTCGCCCTCGTCGAACCGGCAGCGCGCGATGCACTCCGTTAGAAGAAGCTGCACGGCCTCGTCGGGGAAGAAGAGAAGTTCCAGAAGTGCGGCGGCTTCGCACCCCGAAGGATCGTGCAGCAATTCCCCCACCCGCCGCGGCTCGGCACATTGGAAGGTGGATTCCATGTAGTGGAGCGTTTCGGGGGACAGGGTGATTCCCTCGCGCCACAGCGCGAGGACCCTGTCACAGAAACGCTGTCGGGCTGTGGTCATTGTTCCTCCTTTTCCAAGCTGCGCAAGGCTCTTTCCATGTACTCGCGTTCCTCTAGTCGCGGATTCAGGGCAAGGGCCTTTCGGAAGTGCTCCGCCGCCTTCTTCTTTTCACCGAGGTACTGGTAGCAGACGATGGCAAGGTTCTTGTGGGCCAGGTCCCAGTCGGGTTTCAGCGCCACCGCCTCTTCAAAGGCTTGCCTGGCCTCGTCGTAATGCCCCGTGTTCAGGGCCACTATCCCCAGGTTCAGGCGGATCGCAGCGCTCTTGAGATCGTATTGTGCCGCCAGTCGAAAATGCTCGAGCGCCTCCCCGTGCCTTTTCTGGTGCACGTAGATATTGGCCATGTTGTTGTGCAGCTTCGCATAATCCGGCTTTATGCGCATCACCCGGGCATAGGCATCGAGAGCTTTGTCATACTCGCCGATGCTTCCATACGCCACTCCCAGGTTGAGCAGGGCATTCATGTGGTTCGGATACGCTGCGATCACCTCTTGCAGCAAGGGGATGGCCTTTTCCGGTTGTCCCGTTTCAATGAGGGCCCGCCCCATGTACGAGTAGATCTTCTTGCGGTGTTTGTTGTAGGAAATGGCTTGCCGAGCTTCCCACAGCACTCCTTGCCACACCCCCGCCTTTTCCGCGGAAACGATGCCCAAGAAGTACCGGTCGCACTTGATCCACCTGTATTCCAGGCGCACCAGGGCCGGCAGGCAAACAAGCAGCGCAAGGGTCGCAACGAGCACGAGACGAGGAGAAAGGGCAAGGCCTCGCCCCTGTTTTCCATGGGCCGCCAGGAACCCACAAAGGCCCAGGTAGCAAGCCAGTATGAACGGTGGGAGCGCCCTTTGGAAGGGGAAACTGAAATGGGCATCGACGGCGAGGCCCAGGATCCCCGCGCCCATGACGAGCACCCAAAGACGGTCCTCCTGCTGCCCGGGGCCGAAAACCCGCCCCAGGACACGCAGCACGGTCCAGCCGAGCCAGGCCAGCAGAGCCATCCCCACCAGCCCCAGCTCCGCGAAAGCCTGGAGGTAGTCGTTGTGGACGTTGGTGAGCTGGAGCTCTTCGCTGAAGACCTTTTCCTTCGCAGCCCTGCGGGCGTAAAGGGGATAGTGCACCTTGTGATTGCCGAGTCCCACGCCGATGGCAAGTCGGTCCCCGATCATGGCGAGCGTGTTTCTGAAGATATCCAGCCGCAGACCCACCGAGCCGTACATGTCATCTCCGGTGGGCTCCGGCTGCCTCGGAAGTTCCTCTCGCTCGTTACCGGATGCCGGCACACTCCCGCCGACCGGGTCTGCCGGGGAGCGGCTTTCGAAAACGGCTGCGGCCGTGCCCCTCAAGGTCTCAAAGACGCGCCCCGCGCGCCACTGGAGCCCCTCCGGGCCCATGTTGAAGAGAATCAGGAAACAGACAAGGCCGCCGAGGCAGGCATGGAGCTTCTGGCGGTTCCAGGGAAAGGAAAGCCCCGACAGGGGCCTGCGCCGCCCCACCATGCACACAAGGAAAACGGTCTGAAGGACCAGGGCCATCCATCCGGCCTTGGCTGCGGCATAGACCAGAAAAACCACCATCAGGCTGCACGCCAGGGAAAAAAACCATGATTGGCCGCGGGACCGCGTGGAGAGCAGCAACCCCAGACCGAGGGGCCATGTGAGGACGACGTATTCGGCAGCCACGTTCTTGTTGGCAAAGGTGGCGGCCGGGGGCACCACCTGGGGCAACCACTCGATGCGGAAAAGGTGCTGGACGATCCCCAGAACCGAGACCAGCAAGCCCGACAGGAACACCGCCTTGAGAAGGCGTCCCACATCGGCGCGCCGAGCCGGGGCGTTGGCAGCGGCAAGAAGCCCGAGGCCGCAGGCGGTCCAGTGCATCCACGCCACGGCCGCCTCGTACCTGTTGTGGGCCCAGACAAAGGAAATAAGGCACCAGGCAAGGAAGAGGAAACAGGGCAGCGCGAAAGGCGTGAAAAGGAACCGCCCCCTGCCCGTCCACAGGGCTTTGGCGCACCACAGAAGCAGCAGAAACACCACGGCCACCTGTACGAACGCCGATTGGGGCAGGTTGGCAAAATCGTAAATCCCCGGCCACACGGCCAGAGCCGGAAGGCCCATACAGGCCGCAGCCACCCAGAAGTAGACGCGATCCACCTTATCGTGGTGGTCGAACACCGGCCCCGTGGGAACGTCCTTTCCCAGCTCCCTGAGAACCTTCTCCACCTCCTTTACGGAAACGCGCAGCTGCTCCGCTATCTGGCCCGGCGTCCTCTCGTCGGCGTGGCGCTTGACGTATTTGATCTTCTTGTTGGAAAGCCGCATCCGTCGCTCCCGGGTTGAAAATTCCCTAACGGCCCGGGTACCGCAGATCTTTGACCCAGTGCGATCCGGGCTGCTCGCAGGGGCTTGCACCTTTGTACCATCCTACCAGAGGTGTCTGCGGCAAGTCGAGGGTCGAGTGAGCGCTGATTGACAGTGTCCAGGCCCCCCTTTTCAGGTGTCGAGGCGCCCGCATGGCAAGGCGCGAGGAGGACGAATGGCTGGCCATTTAACTGACGAGCAACGCCGCCAGGCGTGATGGATCGGCGCATCAAAATGGGAAGTTATTTTTGCACGAGCCCTAAGTTTCCAGGAAAACCGGTTGGTGGTATGAAGCGGTGCAAAGGGCAGGAAGGCAAGAAAGGCACTTGTCCACCACCTGGAGCAGGCATGAGCCAGACAATCCCCGCTGGGAGAACATACGTCCATGAACTACGCAGAGGCAATCCGGTTTCTTGAAAGCTTCATCGATTACGAGAAAATAACCGGCTCATACTACACGGAGGCCCGGGAGGAGCTGGCCTCCATGAAGGCGCTTCTCGAGCGCATCGGCCATCCCGAAAAGGACCTGCGCTATGTGCACATCGCCGGGACCAAGGGCAAGGGGTCCACCTCGGCCATGACCGCCTCCATATTCACGGCCGCAGGGCTCAAGACGGGATTGTACACCTCTCCCCATCTCATTGACTTTCGAGAACGGATACAGATAGACGGCCGCATGATCAGCCGGGAGGACTGCGCAGCCCAGGTGGAAGCCGTGGCGCACGCCGCGGTGGCCGTGCGCGACGACCCCATGGTGGGAGAGCTGAGCTTTTTCGAGGTGTATACGGCCCTCGCGTTCCAGTACTTCCGTGCCCAGAACTGCGACATGGTGGTTCTGGAGCCGGGGCTGGGGGGGCGGCTGGACGCCACCAACGTCGTCAGGCCCCTGGCCTGCGCCGTCACCCTCATAGGCCACGATCACGAAGCCATCCTCGGCGACACCCTTGAAAAGATCGCGACGGAAAAAGCAGGCATCTTGAAGCCCGGCGTTCCGGTGGTGATCTCCCCCCAGGTCCCGGAGGCGGAAGACACCCTGCGTCGTGAGGCCACGAGAAAAGGCGCGCCGGTTTACTGGATCCGGGAGGGCCGTCGAACCGGCGGCCCGGAGCCTGAGCTCGTTTATAAGGTATTGGCCCCGAAACCCCGTCGGACAGCGTTCGCCCTTGAAGGAATCCGCTGGACGTATCCCTACCTGGAGGCGCCCTTGCTGGGCCGCCACCAGATCGCCAATGCCGCCACGGCCGTTACCGTTGCCGAGCTGGCTGCAAGGGGGCGAATCGACCTCACGGTTCGCAGCGTTGCCGCCGGTCTGCGGCAAACCCGTTGGCCCGGTCGTTTCCAGATGGTGGGCCACAACCCCGCCCTGGTTCTGGACGGGGCCCACAACCCCGAGTCGGCTGTGGTCCTGCGGCAAACCCTGCACGAACACGTGCGATACGACCGGCTCATACTGATTTTCGGAGGCATGGGGGACCACAACCTGCGACGCATGGCCGAAACCCTCTTTCCCCTGGCCGCCCACGTGATCGTCACCCGGTCGAAAAACCCCCGCGCCGCCACCACGGAAAGGCTGCTCGAGATGACCCGCGACCTTTCCGAAAACATCACAACGGCCCCCAACATCCCCGGGGCCCTCGATCTGGCCCGCAGCAAGGCGGGCCCGGAGGATGCCGTGCTCATCACCGGTTCCCTTTACGTGGTGGGAGAGGCCCTCAGCGTGCTGGACGCGTATTGCTCCAACTCAAGGTAGGCGTGGAGGACCTTGTCCACCGTTGTCTCACCCAGGCACCTGGGGTCCGCACAATTGGCCTTTTGCGTCTCGAAACAAGGCAGGCACTCAGGCGCGGGCCGCAGCACGCGGACCAACGGCCCCAAGGGACGCCACCGGAGCGGATCCGACGGTCCGAACACGGTGACGGTGGGTATTCTTAGGTACCCGGCCAGGTGGCTCACCCCTGAATCGTTCCCTATAAGACCCCTTGCCTCCCCCAGGCAGCGCAGGAGCTCCACGATTCCCTCCGGGATCACGATGCGCTCCCGCTCCACCCCCCGGTCCCCAAGTGCCCCGTGCAAAGGCCTCTCGGCAGGGCCCAGGAGAAAGCCCACGGGAACGCCCCTATCTGCAAGGGCCTTGCCGAGAGCCGCAAAACGCTCCAGCGGCCAGTACTTGCGGGGGCTTCCGGCTCCCGGGTGGAGCAACACCCTGCCGGCACGGGGGATCAATCTTTCCCTGATCCCCTCGACAGCGCACGGGGTCCCGGAGGACGCCGTCTCCGTGGTCGAGCCGCCGGCCAACCCTGCCTCCTGAAGCCCGCTGAGAAGGTGCCGGGCCACGTGGATCCGTTCTTCCGGCAACGGTCTGGGAGGTATCCGCACCACCCCTCCCGGCACCCATCGCCGGAGGCCTTGTTCCAGGGCCTCCGAAAAGCCGAACAGAACCGCCCGATCGAAAAGGGTGAGAGATTGCCGGAAGCGACGGTCCGGGTAGTGGGAGTACAGGGACGCAAAACGGCCGCCATCCGCTGGCAGCCATGTCTCTCCAAGACCCAGATGCCGGATGAGGGGTCCGTGCCTGGCCAGGCAGCTCACGTGGAGCACGACCCCCGCAGTCCGCTTGAGGGCTTGGAGGGCCGGAAAGGAAAGGACCAAGTCGCCCAGGGCGCCCTGGTGCACCACGAGCATGTTGCGTGGCCTGCCGAAAGCGCCCGGGTCCGAGGCCATCCTAACGCTTGTAACCGAATCTGCGGAGCAGTTCCATTCGCTCCTTCTTGTGCTCCGGGCCTTCCACCCCCTTGGGGGAAGCGCCGTCGATGACGCCTAGGATGCCGCACCCGAGGTCGGTGGCCGCCACCACCACCTCCACGGGATTGGCCGTCGCGCAGTGGATGGAGCACACCTCCTGGCACGCCTTGACGGCGTTGAGCACGTTGATGGGAAACGCCTTGCGCAACACCAAAAAGAAACTATGGCCTGCCGCCACCAGCCGTGCGTTGCGAACGGCTGCGGCGATCAGATCCTCGGCATTGCCCTCCGTACGTATCAAACACTCCTGGGAGGCCTCGCAGAAAGCCAGACCGAACTCGATCCCCGGCGCCGAGGCGATCACGATCTCGTAAAGGTCCTCCACGGTCTTTATGAAGTGGCTTTGTCCCACGATGATGTTGCAGTTTTCGGGGATTTCCAGTTTCAAGGTCTTCAGTTCCATTCAGTCACCTCCTGACTTCTCCGCCTGACACCCTTGCCTGCGACCTAAGGGTAGCCTTCAAAGGGTGAAGGTCATGTCCTGTGCCACGGCAAAGCATTCGAGGCGTCCGCCCTTGTTCTTGACGATCTTTGAGGAGTCGGCCACCACAAGGTCCATCTGTTGGTCCGACCGGTCCTGGTTCAGGTGGTAAAGCCCCAGCTTCCGCGCCCCGGCCTCCAGGGCCAACTCCACGGTGCGAGTGTAAACCGAGTGCCCCCATCCCTTCGTGCGCACATATTCCTCCGGGGTGTACTCCGCATCATGGATGAGCAGATCGGCCCCCGCGGAGAAATCGCGGTACGCCTCGAAAGGCAGGCCTCCAGGATGGAGGTGATCCAGTTCGTTGTCCGTGAGAAAGACGAACACCTTCCCGTCCTCGATGAATCTGTACCCGCTGCCCCGGTTCGGATGGCTGAGGGGAATGGGCTCGATGGTCACCGAGTCGATGGCAAAGGATAGGGGGCATTCGTCCCCGTACTCCATCTGGGCCCTGATCGCACTGGGATCCACCGGGAAGTTCGGGGGAGCCATTATCCTGGAAACCAGACGCCTCACGTACTGCTGGGTGAACGGGCAACCGTGCATCCGAATGCGGACATCCTCCAGGTAGAGGGGCTTGAAAAAAGGAAAGCCCATGAGGTGGTCCCAGTGGGCGTGCGTGAAAAGGAAATCGTAGGAATATCTGCCTTCCTCCATCAGGAAATTGCCCAAGCGCCGAAGCCCCGTACCCGCGTCCACGACGATGATTGCATCGTTCCTGGTCCGAATTTCCAAACACACCGTGTCCCCGCCGTAAACCAAATATTCCTTTCCGGACACGGGGATGGACCCCCTCGATCCCCAACACCTGATAAACATTGCACCCCTTTCTCGCCTTATCCTGAATTCATGTCGAATCCTTGGTGTCCCCGTCACTGTGGGGGCACGTTCGGCCTCGTGGAATTTCGGTTTGGGCAAGCCGGCCCTGGCCTCAAGGGCAAAGAACCCGCAGGGCCTTTGGGATAAGGGTGATGGCCACGGGAAGGCCCCCGGGCTGTTCGCCGTCCACATCCAACAACACCGGCTGCCGAGAGGAAGCCCGGATGCTCCTTGCCTTGAACACGTTCACCTTCCCCAGGGTCGTGATCCTGCCCGTGTAAAGCTTGGGAAAATGCAAAAAAACCTCCCACAGGCTAAAATCACCCAGTACCGTGATGTCGAACGTCCCGTCGTCCAACCGCGCCTGGGGAGCGATCCACATGCCGCCTCCGTGGTACTGCCCGTTTGCCACGACAACGTTCCACGCAATCACTTCGTGCGCTTCCTGGTCGTCCACCACAAGCCGTATGCACTTCTTGTCGTAAGACAGCACGGACGCCAGGGTGCTGTAAAGGAAAGAAACAAAACCACCGAAAAGCCGCGTGGTGCGGTTCACCCGTGCATCCACCTCTCCTCCCAGACCGAAGCTGGTCACGTTCACGAAATACCTCGAACTGGCGTTCCCCTGATGATCCAGGAAAGAGGCTTTCCCCACGTCGATGGGGCGGGTCTTCGAGCCTTCCACGATCCCCAGACAGGCCTGGGGGTCCCGCGGCAGGGCAAAGGAACGAACGAAGTCACAACCTGTTCCGAAGGGGATCAAACCGAGGCAGGTCCCCTCCGGGCTGGGCCGATCCTCTTCCATCAAACCGTTTACGATTTCGTTCAAGGTCCCGTCCCCGCCCACACAGACAATCTTGCGGAAGCCTTCACGCACTGCGGCTCCTGCAAGCGCCGAGGCGTGGCCCACACGCTCCGTGTGGCGCACGGCAAAGCCTTCCAGCATGGAAGAGGCGAGGGTCTCTATCGCCAGCCACTTCTTTCCGGCCCTTCCGTTGGCCGAATGAGGATTCACGATGAAAAGGGTATCGGTTCGATTCATGGGGAGCAGCTCAGAGCGGGTCTGAGAATTCCCTCGGCCTTCCCGGCCCGAGGCAGGGCGGCGGTTTTTTCGTGTACCTCGCGTGTCCACAAACCGCGCTCATTATACCCTCACCCAGAGGCGAGGCGGATGTAGGAAATCCCAATGCATGACCCCGCACAGCATGGATCGAAACCCTTTTCGTCTTCACGGGCCTCTCTTGTCGAGTCCGGGCCGATTCGAGAGTAAATTGCCGCCCGGCCTCCTATGAAAGGGATTTCCGGACACGCTCTCAGCGGGTAACCTCTCCCCAGAGGGTGTGCCAAGTGTTCTCGTGCTCCCGCGTTTCCCTAACCCGGACGGGAAGCTCCTCCAGGAGATCTTCCGCCCGCCTCGCCTCGCTGCGCATCAGACCCGAAAGGATAAACCGCTTGTTGTCCAAAAAGCGCCTGTCCCGCAGGAGCTTGTCCATGATTTCCCAGTGAATGTTGGCGATGAGCAGTTGGGCAGGGCTGTCCAGGAAGTCTTCGGCCCGTCCTTTCACGACCCGGACACGGTCCCCAAACCCGTTGAGGCATACGTTCTTCCGGGCCGTCTTCACGGCAAGGGGGTTGCAGTCCACGGCCAGCACCTCTTCGGCGCCCAGCCTTGCCGCGGCAAGGGCCAGCACACCCGTTCCCGTACCAAGATCGAGGACGGTCTGGGGCGCCGCCTCCTCAAAGACCTCCTGCAATGCGGCCAGGCAGTCGCGGGTGGTGGGATGGACGCCGCTGCCGAACACCACTCCCGGGTCCAGCCGCAGGACAAGGGCGTCGTCGGGGCAGGCCCCGTCTGTCCACGGTGCGGTGATGTGCAGCCTACCGATGCACAAGGGTCTTGAAAAGTCCTGCTGCCAGTCCTTGTACGGAATGCAGAATCGATCGAGGAGGGTCAGATGCGTGTGCGCTTGCAGAAGGCGCTCGACCCGCCTATCTGCCGGAGCCGTGAAGAAGAGAAACGAGCAGGACTCTTCCTCCCAGTTGCCCAGGTAGCAGGCCCCCAGGGTCTCCTCCTCGTCGGCAGGGCACCGGCCCTGCAAGTAGTAGATGTGAAGGTCCCCATAGGGGCAAGCCTCCATGGGTCCGGCTCCTCAGTCTGCGCTTTCCACGTTTTCCAGATACCAGTCCATGGGATCGAGAAGGGTGTACCCTTTCTCCCGGAACCTGCGTTTCAACGGACCGGTGTTGATGGTGAAAACATAAGGAAAGACCGCCCTTTTGCCCTCTTCCCAGTGCCGGGCGACCAGTATGCTGCCCGTGGAGACCTTGGCCTCATAGATGGTGTCCACGATCTTCTTCATCTCACCGAACCGGTCCTCCACGAGTATGCACAGCAGGGCCCCAGGTTCGCCCAGCCCCAGCACGCTGGTAAAGGCCCGCAACAGATCGCGTACCGAAAGAACGCCGATGAGGTGGTTGGTTCCATCCACCACCGGCAGGGCACCCACCTTGTGCCTCTGCAGCAGGAGCAGCGCGTCCTCCAGTGTGTGCGAGGGAGTCAGGGCCATCACCTCTCTCGTCATTATCTGTCCCACCTTGAATTCAGCAAGCTTCTTGCGCTCCTTCTCGCTGCCGTGCTCGTAGAAAAGCGAAGAGGGCGCGGCGCTGCGAAGGTCCCGGTCCGTTATGATGCCCACCAGAACATTGTCGTTGTCCACCACGGGAATATGGCGGATGCTGTTTGCCTTCATCAGCTCCCGGGCATGGAGGATGTTGTCTTCGGGGGAAAGGGTGATCACTTTGCGTGTCATGGATCTTGTAACGAACATGGTCCCTCCTCGCAGCACACCTTTTTCACGTTCTGTTGCGCAAGCGCCGATGCGAAACGGTTTCCCGGCTCCGACTTCGTGCACCGCTTTTCCGGCGTGGCATCGCAACGACAATCGGGGATCAGCCCGCGCCGGTCCCGCGGCCCCGTGAATCGATCGCTTTCACCCTCTCGCCTTCCACCAGGCGAAGACGAGCCACACCCAAGCCACACGGAGATACTCGCCCTGTTTGGCCGGTTGTCCCAGGCAGGGAAAAACCCGGCAGGACCATTGGTTCCCCCGGCCCTCAGTCCTCCAGCAGCACACTGACATGATTTCTGCCCAGCTCCGGAAGCCGTGCGATACAGTAGCCCCCCTCGAGCAGGGAGACCAGCCTTCCGCCGCAATACCTGTCGGCCATTTCTTTGAGCTTGTGGGCGATCCACGTGAAGGCGTCCGTGGAAAGCTTTATGTCGGACATGTCGTCATCGGCGTGGGCATCGAATCCGGTCGACAAGAGGAGCACCTGCGGTGAAAACCAGTCGAATACGGGGAAAAGGCGCGACCGTATCTGGGCGAAATACTCCTCGTCGCCCTGGCCCGGAAGCACGGGGCAGTTCATGGTGAATCCCAATCCAGGGCCGGTCCCCTGCTCGAACTCGCGCCCGGTGCCCGGATAGGCGAAAGTGGGATGTTCATGAATCGAGTAGTAGAACACCGTGGGATCCTTTTCGAAGATGAGCTGGGTCCCGTTTCCATGGTGCACGTCGAAATCCACAATCATCACCTTTCCCACCCCCCATTTTTCCTGCAAGTACTTGGCGGCAATGGCGATGTTGTTGAAGTAGCAGAACCCCATGGCCTGGGTCGGCGCCGCGTGGTGCCCGGGAGGGCGTACCGCGCAAAACGCATTGTCGATCTGCCCCGTCATGAGCCTGTCAAGGACCTCGAGAATCCCCCCCACGGCCAAAAGAGCCACGTTCATGGTTTCGACGCACATCTCGTTGTCTGCCGAGTCGAAGCACGTGTGGCCCAGGCAGCAGGCATTGTCGAAGCGTTTGATGTATTCAGGGTCGTGAACCCTTTGCACCCATTTCAGGTCGGCCGGTTTTGCCTTTATCAGTACCAGCTTTTCCAGCAAACCCGCCTCGGCGATCCCCCTGTAAATGGCCGCTAGCCTTTCGTGGTGTTCGGGATGATACTGGGTCGTCTTATGGAGAAGATACCGTTCATCGTACAAGAATCCTGTCCGTCTCATGGATCTCTCACCAGTCATGCCACCGGGCGGGGTTCCGTCTACAAGGGCTTCCCTCTCCTCTCCGTCCACGGGATGCCTCCCGTGCCTTCATGCCACAACCCGGTCGAATATGGCGAAGGCGGCCTGCACGGCCGGCGTGGCCGGCGGAAGATCGATGGTGGGGATTCCCTCAAGGTCGAATTGATAGACGTTCCTGTCTTCGGGAATGGTTCCGGCCAATTCGAGCTGCTCTTCTTCCACCACCCGGCGCATGGCCTCCGACAGGGGTTCCTTGACTTGATTGACGATCAGGAAACTCCTGCCCACGCCTATGCGCAAATCCTGGGCGAGCCTGTGGATCCTTCCCGCAGCCTGCAGTCCCCTTCGTGAGGGGTCAGAAATGATGAGCAGCACGTCCACATTTTGTGTCGTCAGGCGGCTTATGTGCTCCATGCCGGCCTCGTTGTCCATCACGATGTACGGATAGTTGCCCGTCAGTTTCTCCAGGAACGCTGTGAGAAGCGTGTTGGCTGCGCAGTAACATCCCGCGCCTTCAGGCTGCCCCATGACCACGAGATCGAAGTTACTGGCTTCCACGACGGCCTGCTCCAGCTTCATTTCGATGAATATGTCCTTGGTCATCCCGCTGGGGACGTCCCCCTTCTTCATCTGTTCCCGGGCACTTCCCAATGTCTCGCTCACCCTGAGTCCCAACACCTCGTTGAAATTGGCGTTGGCGTCCGCGTCCACCGCGAGCACGGGGACCTTGCCGTGGGCCAGGAGGTATTTGACAAGCATCCCCCCCACAGTGGTCTTTCCCGTACCCCCCTTTCCTGCCAGTGCTATGGAAAACGGCATGCTGATCTGCTTCCCCTTCCTGCAAAGTCGCTATCTTTCCTCTTTTCCCCTTTCTTCCCCCTTTGGGGAAGAAACCCGCTTCGTCCGCCCATTAGGCCAAAACCCGCACACAGTCAAGGATTCCTTTCGCCGGGGGGCCCTTCGGCTCCCTTCCAGGCCACTTTTTGCCCCCGCCGATGAGGCATAATGCCCCCTGTCGCGGGGACGCCCAACCTTCGCCGACCCGCTCGGCAGGGACCGGTCCCAAAGCCTTGCCTGATAGCAGTGGCGGGCCGCCTTCCCATACCCCTGCGGGCCTGCCCTCAAGCCCTTGTCCTCCCCGCCGGGCAAGGTCGTCCGCGATCGGGCCACGGAAAGTGGGCACGGTTCATGCAATCCGGGCAGGCCGGACGCGTTGCGGTTCCGCCGGATAAGCAGATCAAGGGGCGGAATCGAGTGGACCCTGCCGGCGGTCGAAAGAACCGGCCGTGGACAGGACGGTCCATCACCGCGCGAAACGAAGCTTGCGGAGAAAGGGGGGCAACCGATCATGGACTGGCAAGACGAATACAAGAAAAGGGTCTGCTCGGCCCAGGAGGCCGTACGCCTGGTCAAATCCGGGGACCGGGTGATGATCCCGCTTATCAAACAGCCCTGGCTGCTGCCCGGCGCGCTCCTGGCTCGAAAGGACGAGCTGAGGAACGTGGAGGTGCTCATGTCCTCCCCTTTGATGGACTGGGGTTTTGCCGGTGTGGGGATGGAGCCGTCTTTCACCGCCCTTGTGGAGCTGTTTGTGGGGGTGCAATTGCGGGCGGCTTCCGATGAAAAGAGGATCGACTACCTTCCAGGTCTTTTCTCGACCCAGTTCAAACCCTTGCACGAAAGCCGTCCCGACAAAAGGGACATCGACGTCTTCATGACCGTTGTCACACCGCCGAACAAGCAGGGATTCTGCAACCTGACGGGTCACATGTGGAACAAGCGTACGTACGTCAAATATGCCAGGAAGGTCATCGCGGAGGTGGACAAGGGCCAGATCGTCGCCCATGGAGACACCTGGGTGCATGTCACGGAGATAGACGCCTTCGTGGAGCACACCCCGGACCGCCTCTCTCCTCGGGAAATTGAGGAATACCTGGGCAAGATAGAAGCTCCGGAAAGACGCAGGAGGATGGAGCTTCTCTTGACAGGGTTTGAAGACGGCTCCATGAGAATGCTGGTGGCGGTCTTCGAGGCCATGGACGACAAACAGCTCGACGAGGCCCTGGGGATTTTCGGTCTCAACGAACCCCCGGACCACATCAAGCGGATCGGGGAATATGTTTCCGATCTGGTCAAGGACGGGGACTGCATCCAGATCGGCGTGGGCACTCCGGCCGGCTACCTTCCCATGATGGGAGTTTTCAACGGCAAGAAGGACCTCGGCCTGCACACGGAGATGTGCGCGCGGGGGATCGGCAGGTTGGTCCGCGACGGTGTGATCACGGGGGCCCGCAAACAGCTTTTCCCCCACAAGGCCGTGGCTTCCACGTGGAGCGGCTGCGATCCGGTGGACCTCAACTACATCAACGAAAACCCCAAGTTCGCCCTCTACGATGCGCAGTTTGTCGTCAACCCCTTGACCATCGCCCAGAACAACAACCAGGTGTCCATGAACAATGCCCTTTCGGTGGATCTGACGGGACAGATCAATTCCGAAACGGTTTTTGGACCCCGCGTCTACAACGGCCACGGCGGACAGCCGGAATCCCACATGGGAGCCATCTACTCCAAGGGGGGGCGCGCCATAACCCTGCTTCCTTCCACTGCCCTCGGGGGAAGCATGTCCCGCATTGTGCCTCAGCTCGAGGAGGGGAGCCTTGTCACCATTCCCCGCTACTACGCCGACCACGTGGTGACCGAGTACGGGGTGGCGCGGCTCTTGGGAAAGACGTGCCGCCAGCGCGCCGAAGAGCTCATCAACGTGGCCCATCCCGACTTCAGGGCCGAACTGAGGAAAGAGGCCAAGAGACTCCTGTACCCGTAAGGGGCAAACCGCTGAAGATATGGGGCACTGCAGGAGGCCCGCGCCGTTGACGGCGGGCAGAGACGGAGGCTGACGTTTTCAGGGGTCCGGGGGGATGGATGGCAAGAGGCGGACCAATGGCTTGTGTGGTTCAGCGGACCGGCAACGCTGCCATGCCTGACGGACCGGCGCAATGACACGGGAAGGCAGCGCGTGGTTCCCGTACCGCAGAGGAGACCGGGGCAAGGCGACGAACCACGCTCTTGAGGAAGGAGGTGACACGAGGAGACACGGCGGCAGAAGGTTCAAGTCCCAATCCCATCAAGATATGGAGGAGGTACCTAACCATGAAGAGGGTTCTTGTAGTCTCGTTGATCGTGGCGCTGGGGCTGGCTGTGACCAACGCCCCAGTGGACAGGGCGGCTGCGGCGGAAAAGATGGACACCTTGAAAATAGGGGTGATCGGGCCCATGTCCGGACCGGGCGCGCCCTGGGGCATCGCCCTTCTCCGGGGCGTGGAAATGGCCGCGGAGGAAATCAACGCAGCCGGAGGCATCCAGGCGGCAGGAAAGGCGTACAAGGTCTCAGTGGTTTCCGGTGACGACGCCTATACGGGCAAGGGCGGAGTGGATGCGGCCATGAAACTGGTTTACCAGGACAAGGTAAAATATATCATCGGGTCGATCAGCTCGGCCTCCACCCTGGCCTTCCAGGCGATCACGGAACCGGCCAAGGTGCTGACCATGCCCAATACCTATTCGAACAAGGTCCCGGCACCCGAGAAGCCGTACACTTTCAGAATAGTCATGACCAGCCACGAGATCGCCAAGGCCCATTACAAGTGGATCCGGGAGAACAAGCCCGAGGTGAAGAAGGTGGCGGTGGTTTCCCCCAATGATGCCAGCGGCTGGGCCGTGAGCGAGCACGTGAAGATGGCTGCGGAGACCAATGGTTTCGAGGTGGTGTTTTACGATTTCTACGAGAGGGGAACCGTGGACTTCTATCCCCTCTTGACCAAGATGCTTCCCAAGAAACCTGACTGGTTCGACGCGGGGGCCTCACCGCCGGGGGACCATTCCCTGATGCTCAAGCAGGCGAGGGAGATGGGGTACACGGGCGGCGCTTCCACCACCACGGGGATCAGTCCGGACACCCTGGTGAAAATAGCGGGCAAGGAGTACTGCGAGGGATTCATGGGACCGAACCTGGACTTCGAAGGCCCCTTTGCCACCAAAGAGGAAAAGGAATTCGAGGCAAAATACATCAAGAAGTACGGGCCTCCCTTCAACCCCATCGCCCTTTCCTTCTACCCGCCCCTTTATATTCTCAAGCAGGGTATGGAGAGGGCCAACAGCATCGATACCGAAACCGTCATGAAGAAGATGGGCGAGCCCGGCTGGAAATTCGACGTCATGGGTCACGAGGGCTGGTGGGGCGGCAAGGACTACTACGGCATAGACCGCCAGATCATCGGGAGCATCGCCATCTCGGTGATGAAAGACGGCAAGGTCGTAACCCTCGAACGCTTCTGGAGCGACGTGGTGAGCGAACTGGTGAAGAAGGCACAATAACCTCCTGTCCGCGCCGTCCTGCCCGCCCAGCCCCCTAAGCAGGACGGACGGGGCGGCCCGGTTGCGGACCGCAAATAACCGGGCTTTGGACGGGAAGACCGGTTGACAAAGGAGCGCTATGAGCTGGGAAGTCTTCTTTCAGTGCTTTATCAACGGGATCATGTCGGGGTCCGTCTTGATCCTGGTGGCCCTGGGGCTCACCATGATTTTCGGCATCATGCACATCGTGAACTTCGCCCACGGGGAGCTTTACATGCTGGGCGCCTTCGCCTTGTGGATCTTCTTTGCCGAGCTGCATTTGCCTTACTTTTTCGCCCTGATCCTGAGCATGATCATCATTTCCGGTCTCGGAATGGTTATCGAACGGTTCCTGTTCAAACCGTTCCGGGGAGACCTGGCCCCGAGTTTCATCATTTCCCTGGGTCTCGTGATGCTGCTTCAGACGGGCACCCTCCTGAGCTTCGGAATAGAGGACAAGGCCGCCCCCACACCGGAGGGATTCCAGGGGCTCATCCGTCTGGGAAGCGCCGTCCTATCGCGGGAAAGGCTCTTCGTGATCCTGATTTCCGGGGTTCTCATGGTGGGGGTGTGGCTTTTCATCCAGAAGACCAAGCCGGGCCAGGCCATGCGGGCCGTTGCTCAGGATCCGGATGCCGCGGCTTTGCAGGGCATCAGCATAGACGCCACCGCCTCCGTGGCCATGGGGGTGGGTTGCGCCTTGGCCGCAGCGGCCGGGTGCCTGATGGCGCCCATCTTTTACGTCAACCCTTACATGGGCGTGGCGCCCATCATGAAAGCCTTTGTGGTGATCATTCTGGGGGGGTTGGGAAGCGTCGGGGGCGCCTTCATTGGAGGTTTCATCATCGGTTTTGTGGACAGCTTCGGCTCGACCTATTTGAGCGGCCCCATCGCCGCCATGATGGTGTTCGGCGTGCTTGTGCTCACCCTCATCTTCAGACCGAAGGGATTCTTTGGCCATGCGTAAGGACTATGTGAGGTACATTGTCGGAACCGCCGTGGTGGTCTTCTTGTTCCTGTTTCCGCAGATAGTCGAAAATCCTTATTATCTCAGGGTGTGGATCAATACCTTTTACCTGACCGTCCTCACCGTGTCCCTGCGCATGATAATGATGACCGGCCAGGTGAGCATCGCCCACTACGCCTTCATGGGCATAGGGGCTTACACGTCGGCCCTTCTCGTGACCAAGGCCCATTGGAACTTCTGGCTCACGCTGCCCCTTGCGGGTTCTTTCTCGGCGGTGGTGGCCATCGGCCTGGGATACGTCACCCTCAGAATAAAGGGCGCCTATTTCGCCATCGCCACCGTGGCCCTGGGGGAAGTGATCCGCATGGTGTGGGTGGAGTGGAAGGGTCTCTTCGGCGGGATGAACGGCATCATGGGCATCCCCCCCCCCGACCCCATAGGGGGCTGGGCCTTCGGCTCCATGCCCTCCTATTACTACTTCGGCCTCATCCTCGGGCTCTTTGCCCTGGTGGCGTTCTACCGGCTCGACAAGTCACGCTACGGCATGACCTTCCGATCCATCGCCCTGGCCGACAACCTGGCCGAAGCGGTGGGCGTGAGCATCATGAACTACAAGGTACTCGCCTTCACCATCGCATGCTTCTTCGCCGGTCTGACGGGCGCGTTCTACTCGAGCTTGCAGCATTACATCAGCCCCATGGACTTTACCGGCATGGAATCGATCATGCTCATCGTTTTTCTGGTCGTGGGAGGGCGGACCGGCATTCTGGGCCCCATACTGGGAGTCGCCGTCCTGAGCTGGCTTCCCGTGCTGCTGGAGCAGCTACCCCGTTACAGGCCGACCATCCTTCCCATCATCTATGGGGCTTTCCTGCTCGTTGTCATGCTCTTTATCCCTGAGGGAGTTCTCGGCGTGCCGGGAAGGGTCCGGGGAGCCCTTGCACGTATCCGCGGCTATTATGCCCCGTCGGAAACCTGATCCCGGCGATGGCGGGGGCCTTTATTTTCAAGCGGCTTTGCGCGTCCCCGGGGACCGCGCAAAGCCTCGTGGATTTTTCGAATTCTTGGGCCAGGGAGGTGCGACGCATGGCGGTTCTTGAGCTCAAAGGACTCACCAAGCATTTCGGAGGACTTGCGGCTGTCAACGAATTCGATTTCTCGGTGAACGACGGGGAGATCGTCGGTCTCATCGGCCCCAACGGAGCGGGCAAAACGACAGTATTCAACCTGATCAACGGCGTTTTCCACCCCACAAGGGGCAGGATATACTTCAGGGGGGAAGACATCACGGGGCTGCGACCGGACCAGGTGGCCAAAAAGGGGCTGGCAAGGACCTTTCAGGCCAGTACCCTGTTCGGACTTTACCCCACGCTGATGAATGTGATCATCGGCACACACCTGCACGCGGGCATGAACTTTTTCGGCGCTCTGTTCAACACCCGTCGCACCCGGCAAAAGGACAAAGAGGTGATGGCCAAGGCCATGGGCATCATCAACCTGCTGGAGCTGGGGGATGTCGCCATGACACCGGCCCAGGACCTTCCCCACGGCCACCAGAGGGCCCTGGGCATCGCCGTGGCCCTGGCAACGGAGCCCAGGCTTCTGCTCCTGGACGAACCGGTCACGGGCATGAACCCTGAGGAGACGAGCCACATGATGGGCCTCATCAGGAAGATACGCAGAGAAAGGGGGCTCACCATCGTACTCGTGGAGCACGACATGCACGCCGTGATGGGTCTGTGCGACACCATAACGGTGCTCAGTTTCGGGCAAAAGCTGGCCGAGGGCACGCCTGCCGAAATACAGAACAACAAGGACGTCATAGACGCGTACCTGGGAGTGGATGAAGATGTTTAGTGTCAAAGGCCTCAGAGTACATTACGGGAAGGTGCAGGCCCTGAAGGGTGTCTCCCTCGACGTGGAACAGGGACAGATCGTCACGCTCATCGGGGCCAACGGAGCCGGAAAGACCACTCTTCTGCGGACGGTTTCGGGGCTGAAACGGCCCACGAGCGGCGAGATCTGGTTCGATAACCGACGCATTGACGCGACGTCCTCACGGGAGATCGTGAAGATGGGCGTGGCCCAGGTGCCGGAAGGCAGGCGGGTCTTCCCCTTCATGAGCGTCCTTGACAATCTCAAGACCGGGGCCTACACCAGGAGCAACAAGAAGTCCGTTCTGCATGACATGGAGATGGTTTACAGTCATTTCCCGAGGCTCAAGGAAAGGGGGGGCCAGAGCGCCGGCACCCTTTCCGGAGGAGAGCAGCAGATGCTGGCCATGGGAAGGGCCCTGATGACCGGCCCGAAACTGCTGCTCCTCGACGAGCCTTCACTGGGGCTTTCACCCATCATGGTCAGGGAAATCGCCAAGATCATCCGTGACATAAACGGCGAGGGCAAGAGCATCATCCTGGTGGAACAAAACGCCGCCCTGGCTCTGCGTCTGGCCCACGCAGGGTACGTGATTCAAACCGGTGCGATAGTGGCCCGGGGCAGCGGCCAGGACCTTCTCAACGATGCCTCCGTCAAGAAAGCGTATCTTGGAGGATAGGCAAGCGGGGGCTATCCCGCCAGGTATACCTTTCGGACATAGTCGGTGTCGGACATCTCGGCCGGGCTTCCCACGTGGGCCACGCGCCCTGAGTCGAGGATGTACACCTTGTGGGCAAGCCCCAGGGCGATGTGCACGTTGTGCTCCACCAGAAGCAGCGCGAGTCCCTGTGTGTTGAGCCCCTGGATGATCCTTTCTATCTCTTCCACCACCAGGGGAGCCAGACCCTGCAATGGCTCGTCCATCAGGAGGAAACGGGGGCGGGACATGAGGCACCGGGCTATGGCGAGCATCTCCTGTTCACCGCCGCTCAGGGTCCGGGCAGGGGAATGCCTGCGGGTGCCGAGCACGGGAAAGCTCGTGAACATCTGCTCCATCGTGTCCGCAATGCCTTTGTCTTTTCGCACATAGGCCCCCATTTTGAGGTTTTCGAGGACCGTCATGTGAGGAAAGAGCCGCCTGCCCTCGGGCACGTGGCCTATTCCCAACCGAACGACCCTGGGGGGGCCGAGGCCGTCGATCCGTTTTCCCTCGAACCACACCTCACCGGACTTGGTGCGCACCAAGCCGGAAATGGCCTTGAGGATGGTGCTCTTTCCCGAACCGTTGGCCCCCAGAAGACTCACGATGCTTCCCCGCTCCACCTCCAGGCAGACGCCCCGCACCGCCTCGAGCTGACCGTAGTACACCGAAAGATTGCGTGTTCTAAGCAAGGCCGCGTCGTCTTCCAAGGTACGCCTCGATAACCTCCGGGTTGTCCCTCACCTGCTCGGGGGTGCCCTCAGCGAACTTGGCCCCGCAGTGCATCACCGCCACCCGGTCGCAGCTAGTGAAAATCGCGCGCATGTTGTGTTCGACCATCACAACGGTGGTGCCCCGATGCCGGATGCGGCCGATAAGGTCCATGACCGAGGCAACCCGTTCGGGGTTGAGGGCGGTCACGGGCTCATCAAGAAGCAGCAGACGCGGTCCGGACGCGAGGGCCAGGGCCAGGGCCAGGGTGCGCTGGTACCCGTAGGACAGATTCCGTGCGGGAATGCCCAGAAGATGGGTCATTCCGACGAAGTCTAGGACCTGCACCACCTTCTTGTCCACAGCCGCCTCACTTCTTTTCTGGGCGGGCGTCCTGAGAAGGACCCCCGCAAATCCCTTGACCCCCCTGCGGGAGGCCAGGTGGAAGCCGATACGCACGTTGTCCATCACGGTGGCGTTTCCAAAAAGGGTGTTGACCTGGAAACTGCGGCCTATGCCCTTCTTGGCGATGGCATGGGGCTTGAGTCCGGTTATGTCCTTTCCCTCGAGCAACACCCGGCCCGCGCTCGGGCTGAACACCCCTGCGATAACGTTGAAAAGGGTACTCTTTCCCGCCCCGTTGGGTCCGATGATTCCCAGTATCTCCCCTTCCCGGACCTTCAGGCTCAGCCCGTTCAAGGCGGCTATGCCTCCAAAGTGCTTGGTGAGTTGCCTGATTTCGAGAAACGCCATGGTATCGGGTATTCTCCGCTTGCGCTGTGTGCCGAAGGATCGGGGACCCGGAAGCGGCCTGGATGCGAATGGGTCTGGACGTAGCCCCCATGCAGGAAGGCCGATAGCTACCACCTGTCGCGGACCGGTGTCAACTGCCGCCCCTATGGGGTGGGGGCATCGCTTCTATTGGTGATTCACGGAAGATCCAAGGTGCTATGTGTCCTTTCCATCGCTTGCGGCAGGACTCCCGGTTCCCGGGAATCCCGATGCGCTTGGGCCGCCGGTCTTCACGCCTCGAGTGTTCGGAGAGCTGCGAGGCAAGGACCCCCTGCCGCCATGGCGGGACGGCGTGCCGAAAGCCCGCCTCCATGGTTTCAAGGCGGTCTCGACGCGGGGGCTTTTTCTTTATTGACAGGAGTGCGGCATTCAATTAAGTATTGGCTTAATCATCTGCCAAGAAAGCCATGAAACCATTGATCACGATCCTAAAGGCTTTATCAGACGAGACGCGCCTGAGAATTCTCGACCTGCTCGTGACCCAGGCTCTGTGCGGGAAAGCCCTGGCACAGCGGCTCGGCGTTTCGGAAGCCGCCGTCTCACAGCACCTCAAGGTCCTCAAGGGCGCGGAGTTGGTGGCAGGAGAAAGACGCGGTTATTGGATTCACTATTCGCTCAATGGAAAGGCCGTGGAAGAAACCATTCGGCGGCTCGAACGGTGGGCCGGTCCGGCAGTCGGTACCGAGGGGCTATGCCATCGTGTGGAGGCCATGACCCGAGGTTGCGCAGGAGAGGAGGTGAAAGCCATGTGTCAGTGTTGTTGTGAGCGCCCGGAGAAACTCAAGGGTAAGCCCGAGCAGTGCACACCGGAACAGATCAAAGAGTGCCACGGCGAGTCGGGAAACCACCCCTGCGTGGGAAAAAACGAGCAAACGCAATGAAGACGGAACCGGGGTCGAATGGGCGCGTTCCGCCTCGCCGGCCTCGATCTTTCCGGGGAGTGAGAGACAGTGAAGAGTCACGGCGCGCCTTTTGCTATCGGCGTGCAGGGATTAGCCAAACGTCTCGGCCAGGTCCAGGCTGTCGCGGATGAGGGCTTCGAGGTTCACGAGGGCAAACTCTGTGGTTTCTTGGCCCCCAACGGGGCAGGCAAGACCACCACCGTCCGCATGCTCACAGTTCTGGACCGACCGGACGCAGGTTCGATCCGGGTTGCCGACTTCGAGTGCACGGGCCGGCACAAGGCGGCCCAGCATTTGATCGGCGTGGTCGCTGATGAGAGCGACCTTTATCCCGAGTTGACGGGCTTCGAGAACTTGTGATTCTGTGCGGCATTATAGGGCCGGTCAGTAGTAAGTTGTCCTCTGACTGTGGGGCAAGGAGGCGCCTCACATCCTGAAATAGCAGCATAAACCCATCTAAGCGCGCCCCACCGCATGCGGGGGGGCAATCGTCGTAAATCAATACGTTACAGAGAACATGGCTTCCCCCCTTTGCGGCGGCATTCCAATGTGGCATGGGCCGGAGGGACGGCGGGGCATGTTCGTTTCGGGGCGAAAACAGGCGGCGCCTTGGTCATCCTTGGAAGCATCCTCGTTTTCATCGCCCTCTTGTTCAGCGATTCCTTCTCGATCCTCTTCAAGATCTTCCCCAATGCCGTCCTGGGGTTTATCCTGTTTTTCGGCGGCTCGGAACTGGCCGTCGTCGTAAAAGACATCGGGGACAAGAAATCCGACCTGGCTTGGCAGTCAGGGCTTCGTCCTGTGTCGCGGACTCGCCCCGCCGGACCGCTTTCGGCGGGACGGCTTCCTCCCGGGGCCGATGCCCCCTTGCACTGCCCCTCCACCGTTGGCCGCTCCCTCCGCTCCCGTTCACCCGGACGGCTCGCCCTTGGCCGGGCTCCGAACGTGAGAGACTGCCCGGGTCTGAGACTTGTCGCGCAGGCTGCTATCATGGTAGGCTCGAGGCGCTCTTGAGATCAGATGCCATGCCCGGCACGCGACAATCGCGGGTTGCAAACGACCGCCAGTAGCCTCCGCTCGCACCTCGCTCCGGCTATTGGCGGGGGTTTGTGGCGTGGCATTAGGCAAACGGCGGAAGCCGTGGGATCGGCTGCGATCACGTGCGCCACATCCGGCTTGAGGGCCACAAATGCTATAGGGGGGGAGCATGGAACAGTTCGGGGGAACATGGAGCGAGTCGAAACTCGACTGCGTTGAGCGGTACTCGATTGCCTATCTGCAAGTGATGCAGAAGCAAAAATGGTGTGATCTGCACTATGTCGATGCTTTTGCCGGGCGGGGAAAGCAGGCTCTGAAGTCAGCGCTAACCCCAAGCGCAGAGATGCAGGAGGTTGAGTCCTTCTTCGGAGATGAGTCCGAAAGGGGTGACACGGAGGCATTCTTGGCTGGTTCAGCGCTTCGTGCCCTGAAGGCCTCTCGTTCATCCCCCCGGCCGTTCGACCACTTCACTCTAATCGATGCGCATCGGCCATCATGCACCCAATTGCAGTGGCTTGTTGAGTCCGAGTTCCCCGAGGCGCTGGGCAGAATAGACATCGTATGCGAGGACGCGAATGCAGCCCTCGACGCGTACATCGACTCGGTGGACTGGTCCAACACTCGCGCACTGGTGTTCCTTGATCCCTATGGGTTAGAAGTCAGATGGAACACCATAACCCGGCTGGCGTCCACAGAGGCCTGTGATGTCTGGTACCTGTTCCCGTTGGGCGGTGTGATACGCTTGATGACAAATGTTGGTCGAATCCCGGACGCATGGCAGGCTCGGCTCGACGAGCTCTTGGGTACTCACGATTGGTATCGCGAGTTCTACAGCCCCACGAAGCAGCGGTCGCTCTTCGAGGATGAGCCGACTCGAATGCAAAAGGACGCCTCTACGGACCACCTGATCGCTTACATACGGCAACGCCTGCGTACCGCCTTCCCAGAAGTGTCTGAGGCCGGCATCCTCAGGAACGGAAAGGGCGCTCCGTTGTTTGCTCTTTTGTTGGGTGTTTCGAATCCCAGGGAGGCCGCACAGAAGCCTGCTCTCAGAATCGCAAATCACCTACTGACGGACTTGTCTCGATAATGGGCAGCACATCATCCATAGAATGGACCGAGGCCACCTGGAATCCTGTTACGGGATGCTCGAAGGTGTCGCCCGGTTGTCTCAACTGCTACGCAGAACGCATGGCCAGACGGCTGCAGGCAATGGGCAACCCGAACTACCGCGATGGGTTCGAAGTACGCGTTCATGACCATATGCTGACCGTGCCTCCGACATGGGCGAAGGCGCGAATGGTCTTCGTCAACTCAATGGGGGATCTCTTCCACGAGGACGTTCCGACGGATTTCATCCGCCGCGTGTTCGATGTCATGGTACGTACTCCGCGACATACATACCAACTACTCACCAAGCGCGCCGATCGGCTCGCCGAGATCGCCCCGAACCTCACGTGGCCCGAAAATGTCTGGATGGGAGTTACTGTTGAGGACAATGAACACCTGAATCGAGTCGACCGACTCACACATGTACCGTCGGCTGTAAGGTTCTTATCCGTCGAGCCGTTGTTAGGTCAGTTGCGCGACCTGAACCTCGAAGGTGTAGACTGGGTGATTGTGGGCGGCGAATCGGGGCCCGGCGCTCGCCCCATGCAGAAACGCTGGGTACTTGACATCCGCGATACCTGCATGGAGCAAGGGGTGGCGTTCTTCTTCAAGCAATGGGGGGGCACGCGCAAGAAGACATCCGGCAGAGAGCTGGAAAGTCGCACATGGAGCCAGATGCCGCACGGGAGAATCGCAGTGGCCCATCGGGTCGCTAAACACTGAGGGCCTGTGGCACACCGTCCTGCATAAGCGCCCCTGCAGGGCGATTCGGCCAGAGACAAAGGACGATGTACTCGATACTTGATATCGACACGGACTACTTCGATCTGATGCCTGACGCCGCCGACTGCTTTTTCCGTCTCCTGTCGTGGGCGGAGCGTCCGGTATCGATCGTTGTGCAGCGGCACAATCACGCATTCGTTCAATGGAGAAGACGATGGCAGAGAGACGGAATCGTCCCGTCGCACATCCTGCATGTCGACGAGCATCACGATATGATGGACCAGCGACAGCAAGCCAACATCGGCAACTTCATGTTCCATGCGATGAGAACGTGGCCCCGGTGCCGGGTGCATTGGCAGGTGCAGTTGGCAATCGACTCGCCGGCCATGTGGCTGGAAGACAAGACTTGGAACACACTGACAATAAGGCGCGCTATACTGCAGGCATACTCGTTAAGAGGCTGGAACGCTAAAGATATCGTTGGTGAATTCCAATGGTTTGAATCGCACAAATATTATTTTCAACTCCATTTGTTACCAAGATCCTTTTTCGGATCATTTTTTTCATCAAAATCGAGGATGAAGCCTAACCATAAGGACGATGATAAACGAATGATTTCATGTGATTTATGTGGCCAGAAGCTTCGGATTCCTAACAGGCCAGTGTCTCTCAAGGTAAACTGTCCAAAATGTGGCTCTTCATTTGTAATTGGAAATGATCCGAGTAAAATATAACCATGCTCTTGCAGCGGATCGCAAGAAACCGCGCTTGCTGAAGAGCCCCGTTATGCGAAAGGATAGGACGATCCCATGCCGACAATTTCGATGTTTTTCGGTATAATTATTCGTATGTACTTTGCTCCGGGTGAGCACAGTCCTCCGCACTTCCATGCCTACTATAACGAGTATAAGGCGACGGTGGACATCCGAACCTGTGAAATGTTGACCGGCGACCTCCCAAAAAGGCAGGTGAGATTGGTATTGGCATGGGCCGAGCTCCACCAAGAGGAATTGATGGCTAATTGGAAGCTTGTCATGAACGGGGAGGACCCCTTCAAGGTCTCCCCTCTGCAATAGGAGGAGTTTATGTATCTGGGCGTACGTGAAGTAACACCAAACGAAGACTTCTCGCTAAACGTGATTCTCGAGAACGGTGAGAAGAGAGTTCTGGACATGAAACCATATTTGGATCTCGGGGTGTTCAAGAGACTCCGAGATTACTCCTGTTTTAAACGTGCGAGAGTGGCCTTTGATACGATCGAGTGGGATGATGGAGTGGACCTTGATCCCGAATTCGTTTACGAAAAGAGCAAACCAATGGAAGGCACATAACATCGCTGGTGAAGTGCATGGCGCAAAAGTGCGCGCCACCACTGAGCAGCCCGTTCGCGGCCGGAAGATAAGGGATAAGAAGCATGGGCCTACGCTTCGAATGGGACCGTAGGAAGGCTGCGGCCAATCTTTGCAACCACGGCGTTAGCTTCGATGAGGCGAGCACGGTATTCCACGAACCCCTCGGCCGCATCTTCGACGATGAGGATCATTCGGAAGACGAACCGCGAGAGATCATCATTGGGCACTCGGCGGTTGGGAGGCTCCTCCTGATATCCTTCGTGGAACGGACGGAAAATGTGATCCGAATCATCAGTGCACGGCAAAGCACCAAACGCGAGAGAGACGACTATGAAGAAAACCAGAGCTACTAGCCATTTTGCGGAAGCAGCCGACGAACTCCGGGAGGAGTACCGCTTTGACCACGCGAAGGCCAAACCCAACCGTTTTGCAGGGCAGCCAGACGAACCCCGCGTGGTCGTTGTTCTCGATCCAGACGTGGCCGAGGTATTTGAGACCCCAGAATCAGTTAATGAAGTTCTCCGAGCCCTCATCAAGGCAATGCCCGAACGAAAACGCACGGGTCCAAAATCAAGGCGGGCACGAACAAGCCCATGAAGCCGATGCGATAAAGCCGCACGGCTTATAGGCGCCGTTGCCGTGCCGTATCGCTGGATGAGTATGCGTATACCGCTGGAAGATAGGAATATCGCTCCAATCAGAGTGAAGCTTGAGCAGATTTTTCGAGAAGTGGGTCACCCAATGGCTCACAGGAGACAAAAACATTACTAACATCTACACCGCAGATAACATAGCGACATATATTGCAGTTCGCGGGATGAGCAAACCAGATAAAGAGAAAGCGAGATGGAATCGGCCAACCGGTCCCTCCAGCGGAGGCTCGTACCACGTGCCGCTGAGCTTGTTGGAACCATGAATGAAAACGACACGGACCATACTGACCGTAGCCTTGCTGGGGATCAGCCGCTTGATCGAGCAGATAGTGCCCATCGATCCCCACCTGACAGTCGTGGAGGCTGCCGGGGGACTTGAAACGGCTGCTGTCTGTGCTTTTGCTGCACGCGGTCTTCCAGTTGCCGTCGTCAATCCCCGCCACGTAAGGGATTTTGCCAAATCCAAGGGAATCCTGGCCAAGACCGACAAGATTGATGCTAAGGGCTTGTGCAAAAATAAGTTCCCCTTTTCAGGTGTCGAGGCGCGCGCATGGCAAGGCGCGAGGAGGGCGAATGGCTGGCCATTTAACTGACGAGCAACGCCGCCAGGCGTGATGCATTGGCGCATCAAAATGGGAGGTTATTTTTGCACGAGCCCTAACCGTGGCTTTGTTCGGTGAGGCAATAAAACCACCCGTGCGTCCCATGAAGGGCGAAGAATTACAAAACCTCGATGCACTGGTCACAGGGCGTCGACAGATATCAAACATGCTTGTCGCAGAGAAAAATCGCCTCAGCCGGACCACAAAGACAGTGCGCAAAAATATAGAAGACCACATCAAGTGGCTTGAGCAGCGCCTCGACGAAATCGACAAGGACCTGCGAGAAGCCATCAAGGGCACTGCCATGTGGCGCGAAAAGGACAAGGTGCTACAAACTGCCCCAGGAGTGGGACCAGTCGTATCGGCCAGCCTGCTAGCCGGTCTCCCCGAGTTGGGAACCCTGGATCGCAAGAAGATAGCGGCGCTGGTCGGTGTGGCCCCCTTCAACCGGGACAGTGGCAGATGGCGCGGCAAACGATCGGTTTGGGGTGGCCGCGCGGACGTACGGGCAATCCTGTACATGGGTACTCTTGCGGCTGTCCGTTGGAATCCCGCCATCAGGGAAATGTACCTGCGCCTCGTCAATGCAGGCAAACAGCGTAAGGTCGCTCTAACCGCGTGCATGCGTGAGCTGCTCATCATATTAAATGCCATGGTCAGAGACGGGGCCCCTTGGCAACTCCAATGTTAGAAAAAAACACTTGACAGCCAACACAGTCGCTCTCCCAGAGGGCGAGGGGGATGAAGGGAATCGCAAATCGTGACCGCGCAAGGTGTAACCAACGCAAGTGCATGGGTACGGAAGGGGGCCGTTTCACGAAAAAAAATCGCGAGGGCGCTACGCGCCCGTTATGCCGCTGACGCGGCACTCAGTGTCCAGTGATTCACAAAATGGGGGACGCGCACACCACGCGCACACCGAGGTAGCCGCTCCGGTCGGCCGGATGGAGGCCGTAGTCGCGGAAGGACGCGGCCGCGAGGTCACGGAGATCGGACCACGACCCGCCGCGCACAGCACGGCTCTTGTCCCCGCCCACATCCGTTCGCGTAGGGTTGTCGTACTCGTTCAGACACAATTCCCAAACATTGCCGCTCATGTCGATGGCGCCCACCGGCGAGGCCCCATGGGGATACATGCCCACGGCCGTTGATCGGTTCAGTTCGCTTTCATAGGTGTTGGCCCGGCCCGCGTCCCAGTCAGGGCCCCAGGGATATGCGTTGGCCGGGTTGCCCCCGGTCGCCGCCTGCTGCCATTCCCACTCGGTGGGCAGCCGGATCTCGTAGCCGAGTTTTGCGCTAAGCCAGCGGCAGTACGCCACCGCATCCAACCAGGCCAGGTTCTCGGCCGGGTGGTTGTCCCGGCGGTTGACTTGTCTGCCAGGCTTTTCAAACTGCCCCATCAGCCCTTTCCACCAAACCGGGCTGTGGTATCCGTCGTCTGCCTCAAGAAACGTGCGGTATTGGACCCAGGTTATCGGGTATTTGGCTACAAAGAACGGCTTCACCTCGAAGGGCCCTTCAACCCCCTCTATCGAGGCTTCCCCACCCGGCACCTTGCACCACACCGGGTCCGGCAGACCATCGGCACGCAGGCCCAAACCGGCTCGGGGATCGCCCAGCAGGGAAAGACGCACCCCGATCGTGGCCCGCTGTTCATGGGAGGTTGCGGGATCGTCGAGCTGCCGGAGCATCGCGTCGCGGTCCATGGGTCCTAGAAAGCGATGTTCGGTCTCGGAAAGGCGATCGAAGCCCAGGCCGAGGCGGGTCAGCATGCCGACCACCTCCACCACACGCTCGTCGGACCACAGGTGCCCTTTGGGCCGGCCCCGGTCGTCCCACTCCGCAGCGGCCTGGCGTACCTGTCGCCGGAGCCGCAGGTCTTCGGTCGTGGCCTGGATCCACTGTTGCAGACGCTGCCAGGTGGAAAAGATGGCTTCGTGGGCCACCTCCACCATGGGCACGTTGCCCTCCCCCCGGTTCGTGACCAGCAGACGGGCCTCGGTGAGCGCATCGACAAGGGCCTTTGCCGACGCCCACGCGCTCACATGCGCAACAGGCGCCCGCCGCCGGGTCGCCACGCCCCGCTCGTCGACCTCCACCAGGTCCCGGAACACCCGGGCCAAAGAGGTTTCCTTGACGGACGCTTCTCCCACCAGATCGTTGAAGGCATCTTCCGCCCGCCTGCCGATGGCCCCCTCAACGCCCCCGAAGGCATCGTAAGCTTCGGCGGTGAGGCGCCCGTCTTCGGTCCTCGCCTTCCACAATTCGTAAAGGGCAAAGGCCATGAGGGCCAGTCCCCCCGGCTCGCTGCCTACCTCGTCCAAGATGCGCTGGGCCAAGCCTCCATCCAGCCGCAACCCGGCCTGCCCGGCCGGCCGCACGATCATCTCGTGTAGCGCCGTCGTTCTTGGGCAAAGCAGCGGATACTGGCCATCGGCAACCAGTTTGTCCAGTTTGGGGCAATCCAGGCACCGGTGATAGAAGTCCGAGCGCATGGTCAGCACCATGCGCAGCCGCGGCGTCTGTGCGGACACGGCCAGAAGCTCGATGAAAGGGTCCCGGTGTTTCTCCTCGACCAGGGTGAACAGCTCCTCGAACTGATCGATGAAAAGGATCAGCTCGGCCCAGTCGGGCTTGTGTTCCAGCGCGAGGGCTGCCAGCTCATTCACAGTGGCGGGGTTCGTCTCCAGGTCCCTCGCCGCGTCTCTTGGCAGGCGACCGTGCTTTTCCAGCAGTGGCTTCAAGGCGACTGCCAGGGCCATGAACGGGTCGTCTCCAACCTCGGCCGGAGTGAACCGCACCGAAATCCAGTCCCTGCTGCCGGCAAGGGCGTCGCCGGCAAGGGCCGGCAGCAGGCCCGCCGCAACGAGCGACGATTTGCCGGTACCCGAGGCCCCCACCACGACTATAAAGCGGGTGTCGGCCTTCTTCAGCCTTTCGATCAAACCGTCCGTCTCCCGGCCTCGGCCGTGAAAGATGAGCGCCTGCTCCGTTGTGAACGCACGCAGGCCCGGGAAGGGACACCCCGGCCATTCGGGCTCTGCGCACACGGGGTCTTCGGGCGCGGCGGTAGATGGGGCCATGTCAACGGGACGCGCAGCGCGATACCCTGCGACGATGTCCCGAAGGTTCTCGTCGAGCATCTCCTTGAAATGCGACGGGGTGTCGTACTGCCTGTAGGATCGCCTGAAAGATCCGTCCGGGTTCTTGAATCCCTCGAAGAAGGCCTTGACCCGCGCCCACTGCTCGCATTTTTCCTCCAGCTCCGGGTCATCGAGGTTCGCGTCCGGGGCGCCGTTCTTGCGGTACACCAAGACCTTGGGCGTTCCTTGCGCATCCGCCGCGGCAATGGCGTCCCCATGCGATAGCCGAAGACCACGATGACGACGTCGCACGCGGAAGGTTTGCGGAGCCCCTGGTTGAGCGCTTCCTGCGGCTCCAGGTGAGCGGGCATGGCCGCACCCGCACCGGGCTTGTCCCAGGCCACTACCTGGAGGTCGAGCCAGTCCCGGTAATCCCGCTCGCTGTGGATGCGCTCGATGACCTCTCGGGCCAACTGCCGCTCCCGGCTCACATCGCCGGGGGAGGAAAGGAAGGCGTGTTTGACAGTCATTGTTGCCGACATAGGAGTTCCTCCTTGGAATGCCTTCAGAGAGTTCAGGGCCTCCAACGGACTGTAGGAGCAGACCTCACAAGGGCTGCCTTGACGAGGTATTCCCGCGTTTTGGCAGAACCTGCGGGAAAGGCTGCCATCCATCCGAACAAGAATTCCCCTCGATCGCCCTTTCCCAAAGGGTGCCTGTGAAGCCCCTTCCGGGGAACAACCGTGCCAGGACCCACACGAGGCGCCTTTGCTCAAGGAACGGCAACGTCTTGCGCAATATCCGCTCTGCGGCGAAAGTCCTCGAACCGGGTGATGAGGATCTCTCCGTGCGGGAATCGGGCGACGATCTTCACATCCTCACCCATTGCGCAGAGTATACCTCGCGCGTCCACAACCTGCACCATTTACACCCTCACCCCGGCCCCCAGAGGGCGAGGGGAACGTAGGAGATCGCAATTTGTGACCGCACGCAGTACACCACCACTACCGCCGAGCCCCTCGCCCCGCGGGACCGATTCGCCGAAGGGGCCTTGGTCATCGGTGCGGCCGGTTCCTTATACTCCCTCTCCCCTTCTGGGAGAGGGCTGGGGTGAGGGCTAAGCGCAATACCCGTGAAGGAATTTGTTTGGGATATAACGATTTCATTCCTCGGCCGAGTTTGGCGTCGACATTCCCCCCTTTGCCCCCCGCAAGGGGGGAATCGAGTCGAAATGCGCTCCACGATGACCTGACAGCCTTTCTTCTTGCCGAGAAAGCAGGCGACCGGCGGCCGCAACCCCAAAGAAACCTCGTCCCCGACACCTACCCCGATCGGAGCATGGAGACCGACGCAGAAAAAGCGCATCCGCCTCGGACATACTGACACCTGCGCGAAGCACAGGTAGCGAGAGTTCAGCGCACGAGGTCCAAGCCCTTCGCCCCTCCATTGGGATTTCCCATTAAAAGCCGCGCTTTCATCGGAACATCCTGTTTGACACATCCGTAATTCCCATGAGAAGAATCCTCCACCATTCCAATCCTTCCGAGAGGTTTCCCATGCTGTACGATTTTGGCTTTACCTGAGAGGCCGGCAACCAGCTAACCGGGTTTGTTAGACGAAGCCGTAAACCAATTCGTACCCCTTTTCCCCGAGCCCTAAGGAGGCGGCACGTGACAAGCGAAGGGGTGCAGGAGTCAGCCGTCGCCGCCCGCCCGGCAAAGCCTGAACTTACACGGACACGCCCTGTAGGCAGCGCGGCGGCTGCCTGGTTTGCGGCGCACGGTCACAGAGGAAAGGAAAACACGATGGGTGAAGATTACCGTTCCATGTGGGAGGATCTGGGGCTGGATCTCGCGGCCCATGACATGCTGCTGGGCGTTTTGGGGAAGGCCTACCAGGACATTTATCTGTCGCAGAAAGATCGGCCGGAGCAGATGGGCTACTTCGATTTCGTGATGAGCGAGGTGCACGGGCTGCGGATCAAGGAGCTTCTGGATGAAAAGCGTGCCGGTCGCAAGATAATCGGGTCGTATTGCGTGTTCGTGCCCGAAGAAATCGTTCTGGCCGCCAACGCCACCCTGGTGGGCCTGTGCTCGGGGGCCGACTTTGCCATGGAGGAGGTGGAAAAGCTCCTGCCGCGCAATACCTGCGCCCTCATCAAGTCGTCTTTCGGCTTCAAGCTCGGAAAGGTCTGCCCCTACCTCGAGAGCGCGGACATGATCGTGGGCGAGAACACCTGCGACGGAAAGAAGAAGGCCTATGAGTCCTTGGATTCCCTGGTGGGGTACCTCTATGTGATGGACGTTCCCCAGGTCAAGTCGACCCAGGGCAGGGCACTTCTCAAAGCCGAATACGACCGTTTCAGGGTAGCGGTGGAAAAGCTCACCGGCGTACCGGTAACCGCCCCATCCCTGAAGCAGGCCATCGGGACCGTGAACGCCAAACGGGCCGCCATACATCGTCTCTCGTCCCTGCGCAAGGCCGATCCTGCGCCCATATCCGGTCTGGACGCCCTCCTGGCGAACCAGGTCTTTTTTTACGACAACCCGGCCCGGTTCACCGAATCGGTCAACAAGATCTGTGACGAGCTGGAAAAACGGGTGGCGGCACGAAAAGGGGTTTTCCCGGAAAAGACACCCCGCATCCTCCTGTCGGGCTGCCCCCAGGCCGTGCCCAACTGGAAGCTGCCCTGGATCGTGGAAACCTCGGGGGCCGTCATCGTGGGCGAGGAATCGTGCGTGGGCGAGCGCGGCACCCGCAACCTGACCGATGCATCCTGTGAAACGGTGGAACAGATGATGGAAGCCATCGTGGACCGTTACTTCCAGGTGGATTGCGCCATATTCACCCCCAATCCCCAGCGCCTCGATCATGTGCTGGAAATGGCGGCGGCTTACAAGGCAGATGGTGTGATTCATTACGGTTTGCAGTTCTGCCAGCCCTATCTCATGGAAGCCATACCGGTGGAAAGGGCACTCGAGGGCAAGGGCATTCCCACCCTGCGCATCGAGACCGATTACGGCATGGAGGATGTGGGCCAGTTGAAGACAAGGGTCCAGGCGTTTATCGAGCAACTGCGGTGAAGGATTGGGAGAAAGCGGCATCGGGATGCGTTACGGGGGGATCGACATCGGCTCGCGCAGCATCAAGTTCGTGGTGGTGGATGAGGGGGGCCGCATCGTGCAGCACCTTCAGACCGATACCGGCTTCGACCCCCTGGCCGAGGCCGACAAACTCCTTCGCGCGGCGGCCTATGATCGTATCATGGCCACGGGGTATGGCCGCACCCTTTTCGAGACCTCCTTCAACGTTCCCACCGTCACGGAGATAAAGGCCCATGCGAGGGGCGCGCGCGCTTTGTTCCCGCACGCCCGCACGGTGCTGGATATCGGCGGGCAGGACAGCAAAGCCATTGCGCTTTTCGAAAACGGGAAGGTGAAAAAGTTCGAGATGAACGACCGCTGCGCTGCCGGTACAGGAAAATTCCTGGAGATCATGGCCAGGACGCTGGGTTTCGACATAGCCGATTTCGGTACCGAGGCGCTGCTGGGCGAAAAAGACCTCAACATTTCGAGCATGTGCACGGTGTTCGCCGAATCCGAGGTCACCTCGCTCATCGCCAAGGGCCAAAACCGGCGGGAAATCGCACGTGGTCTGCATGCCAGCGTAGTTCGCCGGGCCGTGAGCATGATCCACCGGGTGTCGTCCGAGGGCGATGTTGTCTTCACGGGGGGCGTGGCGAAAAACCCCTGTATACAGGCGCTTCTGGAAGAAAAGCTCCGGCGCCGGATCCGCACCCCGCCCGATCCTCAACTGACCGGTGCCCTGGGTGCGGCACTTCTGGTAGGAGAGTGAGGGGGTTCACCCGGAGCGGGCCGAAGATGTGGGAGGCGCCCGGCGCAGCCGCATTTTGCTCACGGGCGTGCCGGTGGGGCTGGGAAGTGACAAGGTGGTGAGGATCGTTGAACAGAGTGGGGCCGACGTGGTGGCCTTTGAAAACTGCTCCGGCTACAAGCAGGCTTTTTTCGTGGATGAAGAGACGGACCCCCTCGAAGCCCTTGCCGCGCAGTACCTTGCCACCCCCTGCTCGGTCATGACGCCCAATACGGGGCGTTTCGATCTTGTGAAAGAGATGATTCGCGAGTTTTCCGTTGACGGCGTCATTGACCTCACCTGGCAGGCTTGCCACACTTATAACATAGAAGCATTTCTGGTCGAGGAGTCCGTCCGCGAGACGTACGGCATACCCACCTTGCACCTGGAGACCGATTATGCGCAGAGCGATACCGAACAGCTCCGGGTACGAATAGAAGCTTTTCTGGAGATGGTTTGATCTTGAATGCGAGCACCAATGGTAAGAGGTCATGGAAAAACCAGCCTGCCGAGGGCGTTGACTATTGAACATTGAACAAGAGCGGGGGCGATGGCAGGTGAGGACTCAGTCGGAACGGCTCGTGGGGCATTGGCCCCATACGCCGCTCAGGATCTTTCTCCGGATGGCGCTATGAGATACCTGCACGTCAGCACCAAGGTCGAGCGCCGCATAGAGAGCCTCAGGTACTCGGGCAAGGCGGGGAGCACATTGGCCCGGAAGGCATCCGATATCATCGAGAGGCTCGCATCCGGCGCCCACCGCCACCACATGGATGCCATAAGAAGTTACACCAGGTACGGGGAGAAACGCATCAGGAATTGCCGGAAATACGACCTGGGGTGCGGCTACCGGCTCATCACCCTGCAGCGGGACTGGAAGGTTTTCGTCCCCTTCCTGGGGACCCACGACGAGTGCCAACGATGGCTGGAAACCAACAGCCGACTCAAGAAGATCACTGCGGGAAGCGGCAGATTGTTTGAAGTCCCCGAGGAAGATCAAACGGCCACGGGTCCCATAAACGGGGAGGCACAGGCCCTGTGCCCTGGCGCGGATGAGGAGGAACAGCAGCAGCAACTGAGTGACAGGCAGTTGCGGCAGGTCTTTTCGGGTCTTATCGAGGGGGCGCAGAAGAACCGCTGACAGACGTTGGGTCGAGGCAGCCCGATGGACGCAAGGGAGCTCAGCAAGAGAAGTGGAATTCATCTTCGTTTGCCCGGATCACGGTAAATGGTTTGAAACCGCCCGTTTCAGCATCGTGGAAAACAGGGGGGTCGTGACCGACGCCTCCGGCAACAGGACTTTGGACGCAAAGGTGGCTCTGGATGATCCTTGCCCGTACTGCGGCAAGAAGCATGTCTACCACTGCAATGAGCTGTCTTGCCCATTCGCAGGACAAGGGGACGTTCGCAAAGATTGAGAAGGAGGAAAGGACCGATGCAAGGGAAAAACATCTTTTCCACAAGATGGGGGATCATCGGGGTGGGGGCACTCATCGGCATCCTGGCGGCCCTGTTGCAGAAATGGGGAAACCCCGGCAACATGGGCATTTGCGTGGCCTGCTTCGAGCGCGACATCTCCGGTGCCCTCGGTTTGCACCGGGCGGCGGTGGTGCAGTACATGCGCCCGGAAATCATCGGTTTCGTGCTCGGGTCCATGATCGCCGCCTATGGGTTCAAAGAGTTCCGGCCAAGGGTCGGGTCGGCGCCCATCGTCAGGTTCGTGCTCGGGGCCTTCGCCATGATCGGGGCCCTCGTTTTCCTGGGCTGCCCCTGGCGGGCCGTTTTGCGGCTGGCCGGTGGAGACGGCAATGCGATCCTGGGCTTGCTGGGCCTCGTATTGGGCATCTGGATCGGGACCCTCTTTCTGAAAAACGGGTACAACCTGGGGCGTACACAGGCCACCCACACCACCGTGGGGTGGATGATGCCCCTTATCATGCTCGGGTTTCTCGCCTTGATGCTCCTCTTTCCACAGGTCGAGGGTCAGGAAAAGAGCGGTGTACTGTTTTACAGCCTCAAGGGCCCCGGGTCCATGCATGCGCCTTTGGTCGTGTCGTTGATCGTGGGGCTGGGCGTCGGTTTCTTGGCTCAGCGGAGCCGGTTCTGCACCATGGGAGCCATCCGTGACGCGGTGCTGTTTGGCCAGACGCATTTGTTGAGCGGTTTTATCAGCCTTGTCGTCTTTGCGTTTGTGACCAACCTGGTCCTGGGTCAGTTCAAGGCGGGCTTCGCGGGGCAACCGGTGGCGCACACCATGCACGTGTGGAATTTCGTCGGGATGACTCTGGCCGGCCTCGCTTTCGCCCTGGCCGGCGGATGCCCGGGCCGCCAGCTTTTCCTCTCGGGAGAAGGGGACGGAGACGCAGCGGTCTTTGTGCTCGGCATGATCGTGGGCGCGGGATTTGCCCACAATTTCGGCTTGGCAAGCTCCCCCACAGGGGTGGGTCCTTACGGTATCGCCTCGGTGATCGTGGGACTTGCGGTCTGTCTGTTCATAGGCTTCACCATGAAAAAGAAAACCGCATAAGGAGGCACAAGATGGCGACAACCGTAGACGCAAGGGGGCTTTCCTGTCCCCAGCCGGTCATCCTGACATTGGAGGCGATACGGTCTGGAAAGGACAAGGAAATTATCGTGCTGGTGGATACCGATACGTCCAAGGAAAACGTGACACGGGCCGCTGCCAGTAAAGGATACCGGGTTCATGACGTATCCCCCGAGGGCGAGGGGTACCGTATCTCGATCACAAGGGGTTGAGCCGTGAAGGGTCTTTTCGGAAGGAAAGGGTCCGGTCGCAGGAAGAAGGAGGGCGCGGCTTCGGCGGACCGGGGGATCCTGGTCTTTGAAAACACCAGCGAGGTGATCCAGGCCGAAAGGGTCCTCAAGAAAGCGGGGCGGTCTGTTCGGGTGATGGGGCCGCCCCCTGAGATTCGCAGCGGCTGCGATCTTGTCATCGAATTTCCCCTCATCGAAGAGCTCGACATAGTGCGCGAACTGCGCGGAGCCGCCATCCCGCCCCTTGCGGTCGTGCCCGTGACGGCCCCGCTCCTGGCGCCGGTGGACCTTTTCCACACGAAGGATTTCGGCGACTATTGGATGGTGCGGGCTGCCAACATGAAGATCACCGTCGCGAAAGAGGATTTGACCATCGTGAATGTTTCCGGCGGAGGTTGCCCGGATGTGCCGTTTCTGGCCCAACAGATGGTGGGAAAGACCCTAACCGATGCCCCCAGGCCCAGGGACCTGGGCCACACCCTGTGCGGGTATGCCCTCGATCTCGCCTACGAGGAGATGCTGCGAAAATGATAGGGGTGGTGGGCACGGTCCCGGACGCGGCGTTTCCTTTGGTCCACGGCCCCTTTGCCCTGACCGGCGGTCACCTGCGGATCGAGGGACGCAGCGTACCGGTGAACCGTGGCACTCCGGCTCTCTTGGCCGCGGCCATGAAGGCATCGGAAGCGATCGACGGCCCGCAGGTGTACGCCTTTCTGGTGGGAGACATAGGCAAGGGGGAGGGGAGCCGAAGGCTGTATGCATTCTTGACGCGGCATTTGGCGGACTTCGATTTTCAGGTGTTGACCTTCCATTATCTTCAACCCGACGTGGACTGGCACAACAAGGTGCTCTTTGCAGTGGATGCCATGAAGAGAAGACCCCTTCTCATCGCCGATGCCGGTTTCATGTACGCTGCAAAAATGAGCGGCCAAGCCCCCTCCTACGATTTTTTCACCCCGGACGTGGGAGAGCTCGCCTTCCTTGCCGATGAAATGGCGCCGCATCCCTTTTACACCCGAGGATTCATCCTGCACCAGGACCGCAAGGTCCACGATTTGATCCAGCGGGCTTACTCGCATCATAATGCCGCCAGGCACCTGCTGGTCAAGGGCCGGTCGGACCACATTGCCAATGAAACCAAGGTGCTCGAAACCGTGGATCAGCCGTCATTCGAGGCCATGGAGGCCATCGGCGGCACCGGCGACACCCTGACCGGACTGCTCACGGTCCTGTGCGCAGCCGGTCTTTCGCCGCCGGAGGCAGCGGTTGTGGCTGCCAAGGCCAACCGCTGGACCGGCCACTTCGTCCATCCCACACCCGCAACCCAGGTTGCCCAACTGATAGAGAAGATCCCCCAGGCATTGGCCTCGGTGCTCCATGCGCTGCCGGGGAGCAGCGCCCCCCCCTTTGCCCCTTGAAACCACACCGCCTTCCCTGATAAGGAACGCCCATCTGCCATACCCGGCTTCCCATGGGGGCCGCCGGGATCTTCAGACAGGCCTTCACATGGGGGGAGGATCGGCACGTGAACGCGAAGGCTACGGTTGTGACCCACGAGCTGCAAGTCGATACCACCGCCAGGACCGATGTGGTCGACCTCACGCAGCAGGTTGCCCGGGCGGTGTCCGCATCGGGTGTCGCCGAAGGCGCCGTGACGCTTTTTGTTCCCGGTTCCACGGCGGCGCTGACCACCATCGAATTCGAAAGCGGGGTTATCGGCGATCTCAAGGAGGCCATCGAGCGCATGGCTCCGGAAGATGCCCATTACAGACACAACGAACGGTGGGGAGACGGCAACGGATACGCCCATGTGCGCGCGGCCTTGCTCGGCCCCTCTCTTCACATACCCATCGTGGATCGGCAAATGACCCTGGGTACCTGGCAGCAAGTGGTCCTGCTCGATTTCGACAACCGCCCGCGGCAGCGCAAGGTGGTGGTGCAGATTGTCGGTTATTGAGCCCTGGAAAACGGTCTGCCCTGCACACCCCGTCGCGGCTGCCGCGTTTTCTTGCCCCCGATGGGATCAAGAGGTGTCGGTTTGTGTTATGTGTTATGTGTTAATGCTCACAAGTCGTGGGACGGTGGGGACGCGCGGTGGTCCGTCACGCGCCCTTGCCGACGGTCCCTCGCGGCGCAGGGAAGCGCCGGACAGGCTTTCAAGGATTCCGGCACCAGGGACAACGGGGCCTTTTAGACTGTGACCCGAAAGGTGTGTGGGACTGAGCGTGCAAACACGAGAAGGAGAATATATGAACCAGAACATAACAACGAAAAAGATGACTTTCGATCTCAAGTTGGTTTTTATGCTCCTGGGGGTTGTTCTCTTCCTGGCCCTCTATCTTTGGCCGCCCCTTCCCGATGCCGTGGACCCTTTGGGCAAGAGTTTTCCCTTGAGCAAGGAAGGAAAGGGGGCCCTGGCCATATTCCTGCTGGCCGGCACCTGGTGGGTCTTCGAGGTGGTCCCCATAGGGGTGACCAGTCTGGTCATCGGTGTTTTGCAGGCCCTTTTCCTGGTGCGTACTGCCAAGGCGGCGTTCAACGATTTCATGGACCCCTCGGTCATGTTCATCTTTGCCTCGGTGGTCATCGGCATGGTCTTCACCAAGACGGGTCTGACCCGCAGGCTCGCCTACAAGATGCTCGCCATTGTGGGGGAACGGACCAGCATGATCTACCTGGGCTGCTTCGTGGTCACCGCGGCCCTCACCCATATCATGGCGCACACGGCGGTGGCGGCGACCATCTATCCCCTGCTCCTTACCATTTACGCCCTCTACACAGAGGAAGGAAAGCCCACCAAGTTCGGCAAAGGGCTTTTCATAGGGATGGCCTATGTGGCTGGGGCCGGCAGCATCGTGACCCTGCTGGGAGCGGCCCGGGGTGCGGTTGCCATAGGTTTTTTCAACGGCATCGTGGGCAGGAGCATCTCCTTTTTCGAGCTCAGCTACTACATGTTCCCCATCGGGTGGATCATGACCTTTTTGCTGTGGGCTTTTTTCATGCTGTTTCTGAGGCCCGAGAAGAAAACCATCCCCGGCCTGCGGCAAAGGGCCAGGGAACTCGGTTCCGATCTGGGACGCATCACCCGCAAGGAGATCGTGGCCGCGGTCATCGTGTTTTCGTGCATCCTCGCCATGTCGCTGCGGTCGGTCATCCCCGTTCTCGAGCCCTTGGACAAAACGGCCATCATCCTCATCTCCACCATTCTTTTCTTCGTGACCCGTATCCTCGACCTGAACGATCTGGAAGACATCCCGTGGAACATCATCCTTCTCTTCGCGGGGGCCATGAGCATCGGGATCTGCCTGTGGGAAACAGGGGCTGCCAAGTGGCTCGCGGTCAACTGGCTGGTCCTGTTCAAGAAGGCCAACTGGTTCGTCTTTGTCATGAGCATCGCCTTTTTCGTGATGATCATGACCAATTTCATCATGAACGTGGCGGCCATCGCCATCTCTCTTCCCGTGGCCCTGGTGATCGCTCCCTATCTGAAGGTCGCGCCTGAAGTCATCCTCTTCGCGTCACTGGTTGTGGCCGGGATGCCCTTCATGCTTCTGGTGGGAGCGGCGCCCAACGCCATCGCCTATGATTCGAGGCAGTTCACACCGGGAGAGTTCTTTCTCTACGGCATCCCCGCAAGCATCGTTCTGATGCTCGTGGTCGCTTTCGCCGTGTTTGTGTTGTGGCCCTTGATGGGAATGCCCGTCACCGCTGCGCCCTAGTCCGGGTCGCACCAAGAGCTTGCCCATGCGAAGGGGCGTGCCTTCTTTGCTCGTGCCGGGGCCCCTGGATCGCCGGTGGGCGAGGGGGGGCCTTCGGCCGCGGGCTGACCGTGTCTTCATGCACGGGGTGGGGACCACAAAACGGGGGGGGGTGTCAGAGGGCCCTCAGTTCGTGATGTAATTGCGAACAACCGCAGCCGCCTTTTCCACCTCCCTTATCATCTTCTGGCTCACCAGGGTCCTTACGTCCGGGTCGAGTCCGAAAAGATCGAAATAATCCGTCCTGATGGGGTGGATAGGATCGTTGGGGCAGGAAAAACCCATGGCCTTGCAGATGAGGTCCGCAAGACAGAGGATGAAGCTGCTCTGAAGGTAGGGCTCCGGTATGCTCTCGGGAGGGAAGAAGATGGGATGGTGGTGGTACTCGATGCTGTAGATGATGGCGTCGGAGAGCTTCCAGTTCCGCGCCAGCAGGCTCCCCATGGCGGCGTGGTTCACGCCGTACTGTTTTTCTTCCTGTATGAGAGGAGGAGCTTTGCCGTGGAGGTGTCTCGTGCTCTCGGAGATCTGCAGGAAGTACTTACCGATGTCATGAAGAAGTCCTATGGTCCCCATGTCTTCTTCGGTGTTTCGAAATAAATGGCTGCTCACAAACTGCGCACATGCCGACACCGCTGTGGAGTGAATCCAGAGCTGGTTCAAATCCTCGGTGGTTCCCGTCTTTTCTTTTCCGAGGGTGTGCAGGAGCGTATCGTGGATCACAAGGGATCTCACGTTGTTGTAACCGAGCAATATGATGGCCCTTCCAACGGACGTTATGCCCTTTGGCAGGTTGTAGTAGGCCGAGTTGATGGTTCTGAGCACCCTTGCGGAAAGAACGGGATCGGTGGACACGATGGCGGCGATTTCCTTCGGGCTGCTGAACTGGTTGTAGAGCCTCAACGATGCGGTGGGCATGCCCCGAAGGTGGGAGATCATACGGTCGATGGGTTTTCTGAGCCCCTCGTCGATTTCTTCCAGCGGCGTGGGAAGGACCCCCCTATCCACAAGGCTGTAGGCAATGTCCTGAAGGCCGGGGTAGCCACGGAAGGCAGCGGTATCAAAGGGCTTTCCCGGCGCCGTATCCGGTGATGGGGGGTCTTGGGCGGTGGGCGTGGGTGGCGGAGGCGGGGCGGACCCCGGGCGTGATGGGGGGGCCGCCTTCTCTCTGTGAACCCGAGGCGCTTGGGGAGCCGAGCGTCTTGCCGGGTAGAGCAAAATGACCGTCAGCAGACCAAGCAGAACGATGAGCAGCAGTACGAATAGAATCGTCATGCCCCGGACTCTTTGGGTTAGATGCGGAAACGCTCTGTGGGGCACCGGCGGCCACCTGCCGAGCGCACCTTTACGGTTCAATGAGCGGACGTCAGCGGCCCCTGCTTTCCTGAAAGGGAACCGCAATGATGGCCTCAACAGCTTTCTACACCTCCCCCTTATCCCCCCTCAACGGTGGAAGGCCTGAGAACGAGGACCACCTGCAGTCCGAAAGGGTACGAGCGTTCACAGGGTGGCCGGAACGATGATCAAGGCCCGCGACACTCGGTGATATAACGCCGAATCTATGTTGGGCAGGCTTATCAAACACGTCTGTTGGCTGTCAATATTGATCTTCTCGGAGACCATGGTTTGCAGGAAAAAGAGGCCCTCACAAATAGAGCTTGACCCGATGGGGGCCGTGCGGCAATAAGGGCTGGTTCTCTCTCCGGACCAGCATCCGCCTTTTCCCGTGCGCCTTGATCAGGGGTCTTGGGCAAAGGCAACAGATTTTGCCGCAGGTGAGGTGAGTATGGAAGAAAAGCCTTTCTTGGGCACAAAGGAAGTGGCCCAGTTCCTCGACGTGAACGAGAAGATGGTTTACACCCTCGTGTCGGAAAAGGGACTTCCGGCCACCAAGGTTACGGGCAAATGGCTTTTCCCGCGCCGGCTCGTGGAGCAGTGGCTGGAAGGCCATATCATCAATTATCCCCGATCCGCAAAGCTTCCGTCATCCCAGGGCATCCTGGTCCTGGTAGGAAGCCACGACATCCTCCTTGAAAGGACCATGGCGCTTTTCAACAGGGTCTTTCCCGATCACCTTGCGGTGTTCGGCAACGTGGGCAGCATGGGAGGTCTCAGGGCCCTTTCCCGGGGGCTTTGCCACGCCGCGTCCAGCCACCTCCTGCAGGATGACATGGAGGAGTACAACTTCGATTTCGCCGCACTGGAATTCGGGGGCGAAATGCCGGCGGTGGTCAATTTCTGCCAAAGGGAACAGGGGCTCCTGCTGGGCAAGGGAAACCCGAAGGCAATTTCCTGTGTAGGAGACCTGGGCCGGCCGGGTGTGCGCATCGTCAATCGCCCCGCGGGAACTGGCACCCGCTCGCTCTTGGATCGTGAGCTCACCGGTGCCGGAATAGAGGCGGCCCGTGTGGAGGGCTATGATCGGGAATGCAGGGGCCACCTGGACGTGGGTATGGAGGTGCTGGCGGGCCGGGCGGATGCGGCGCCCGCCATTCGGGCGGTGGCCGGCTTGCTGGGCCTGGACTTCGTGCCCATCCGATGGGAGCGTTATGACCTTGTCATCTGCAGGGAACGTTTTTTCGAGCAAGGCGTTCAGTTTTTTCTGGGCCTGCTCAATGAGCCCGCCTTTCGCCACATGGCGGCCCAGTTGGAAGGTTACGATTTGAGGCTTTGCGGCAAGATGCTCTATCCGCACCAGCCCAAGCCGTCGACGGAGGGGCCCGCGGGAGCGGCAGTCAGGCGGGGATCACAAAGAGAGGGGGCGGAGGGGACATGATCCGAATCGTGGCTATATGCGGCAGCCGAATAAAGAACGGGAATACCGAGGCCCTTGTTGAAGAGGCGCTGTCGCGCACCGCGCGGCCTGGGCAAGTCCGGACGGAGCTCATAGCACTTGCGGACAAGAAGATAAGCGGATGCGTACACTGCAATTGGTGCGTGAGAAACCAGACAGAGGGAAGATTCTGCGCCCAGCAGGACGACATGTCCCAGATCTACCCCCAGCTCCTCGATGCGGACGGAATCCTCCTGGCCTCACCCGCTCACTTCGGACGGCTCTCGGGCCAGTTGGCCGACGCCATCGACAGGATGCGGGTCTTCGTCCACGGCAACCTTTACAGGGGCGCGCTGAAGGACAAAGTGGGCGGAGCCCTGGCCGTTGCCTTCTTGAGGGGAGGAGGCATCGAGACCACGCTGACGAGCATCGATATTTTCTTTCTCACCGTCCAGATGATTGTGGCCACTTCGGGCAGGTATCAGTTGGGAGCCGGAGCCTACTCGAGCCGGGAAGGAAGGGGCCGCTTCGAAAAGGACCCGCGCCACATGGTGCTCGAAGACGATTACGGCACCGAGTCCGCATCTCTGCTCGTGGATAGGATGCTCGAGCTCGCGCAGCTTGTCCAGGCCGGCAGAAAGGCGCTCGACGGTCGCGGTACCACCCAGGGGCCTTGATCACCGTTCCCGCCGCATCCTTTCCCCCTCACCCCAGCCCTCTCCCACGACGGGAGAGGGAGTATAAGGAACCGGCCGGAACGATGATCAAGGCTGACCGAGGCATAAGGGCCGGTTCCACCCCCCTGAACCTTGACGGCATGGCCTTGCACTGGTAAGAATGATTCCTCATCGTCAACGGGGCAACCGGAGTTCTTGCCGCCCCAAGTCGTGGAGTCATCAATCACCGGCACAACCTGCACAGGGGCCTTGCAGCCGGACCCTGCGGATGCCGCCTCGAGGCGCGTTCTTGGGTGCCGCCCTGACCCAGGTAAAACCGGAAAGCCCAATGGGGAGGTTTGGAGATGAATGCAAGCGATGGGCTCAGGCTCAGCTCATGGAAATTCGCTGACAAGACCGCGGCCGTCTATTTTGACAGGCGGGTGACTTACGAGGAATTGGACCGGAGGGTGAGCCGGCTGGCTAACGGGATGCTGGAAATGGGTTACAAGAAAGGAGATAAGGTAGCCTATCTTGTTTACAACGGTATTGAGGGGCTGGAGATCATTCAGGGACTGCTTCGGGCCGGCATCACGCTGGTTCCCATCAACTACCGGCTCGACACCGAGGGGATTGCCTACATAGTCAACCACAGCGACGCCACCGGCCTGTTTCTCGACGGGCAGTTGCTGGAGGTTGTCGAGCCTTGTCTGCCCAAGTTTGAAAGAATTCCCAGGGACCGGTGCATCGTCACAGGAAACGAGACGCCCGAAGGGATGAGGCGTTACGAAGAGGTGCTCTCGAAGTCCGAGGAGAATCCCGAAGCCGATGTGCGGCCCGACGACATCGCTTACATAGGGTACACGTCGGGCACAACGGGACTTCCCAAGGGAGTGGTCACCTCGAGCCGGGCCCTGATGGCCAACATGAAAAACGCCATGTTGCGCGGCTACGGCCGGGCCGAAATCATGCCCGAGAAAAGGGTGCTCATGGTGCTCATGCCCCTTGTGCACTCCAACTCCATCTGGAGTACCACCATCACCTTCTGGTACGGTGGCCTCAACGTGGTGTACCGATCCCGCGGCTTCGACCCGGAGGAGGTCCTGAAGATCATAGACGCGGAGAAGGTGAGCACGTCTTCCGTGGTCCCTTACATGCTGGCCAGAATCATGGAACTTCCCGAGGAAGTGAGGAAGAAATACGATGTGGAAAGCCTCACCTCCGTGGGAAGCGGCTCGGCCATGCTCTATCAGAGCACCATCGAAAAGGTGCTCCAATACTTCAAGGGTGTACGTCTGAGCAACAGCTACGGCTCCTCCGAGACCGGGCCGCTGACCACCCTGCGCCACAAGGAGATGGCGGTGAAGCCCAAGAGCATAGGCCGTCCCATCCCCGGTGTGGAAGTGAAGGTGATGGACGATGATTTCAACGATCTGCCCCCGGGGAAAGTAGGCAAGATCTGGAGCAAGAGCGACATCGCCTTCGACGGATACTACAAGGCCCCTGAGAAGACGGCAGAGGCCAAGCGCGGAGAGTGGACCTGTGCCGGCGACCTGGGATACACGGACGAGGACGGGTATTTCTATCTGGCCGACCGGGCCGACGACATCATCGTCAGCGCCGGTGAGCACATCGCGCCCTCGGAGGTGGAAAACATCATTTCTGCGCATCCCAAGGTGGCTGAAGTGGCGGTGGTGGGCATTCCCGACGAGAAGTGGGGAAAAAAGATGATCGCCTGCATCAAGACAAAGGAAGGCGTCGAGTGCACGGAAGCCGAGATCATCGAATTCTGCCGCGAGAAACTGCCCCGTTTCAAGGTCCCCAAGGCGTGCGAGTTTGTCATGGAGTTCCCCACCACCCTTACGGGCAAGATCCTGAAACGCAAGCTGCGAGAGCAGTACGCCCAGCAGACGCACTGATGCCGGCCGCGGGTCGGCGATGAGGGCCGGCCGATCGGCAGCAAAGGGGCGCAGACCCGTTCTGCTCACTTTTTTTGGAGTGCCGCCATGCGAGGCGGCCCGAAGGACCAAGACGGCCTTGCGTGGTTCGGGAGCCGATGCTATGCAGCGGCTGGGTCCGTGTTGCTGCCGGCAGGTGGGGTTCTCATGGGGGTTCGTGCAACGGCGACTCCGGTACCAGTCGGTTGCCCGTGGTGGCAGGGTTATGTATAAGTTGTGGCCTCGGTGACAGCGCCGGTCTTCTTTCACTTCCCACGGGGAACCGGCATCCGCTTTGTGCCCAAAAGCGCACCCCGGGGAACGTGGCGAGGAGAGTGGCACTCCCCGGCATACGGCCCCTTGAAGGGATGGGACGATAGAGAGGTGGAACAGCCATGGAATACAGGTTTACACCGGAGCAGGAGGCTTTCCGGCAGGAGGTGCGGCGGTACCTTGAAAAGGAAGTGCCCCCGAGGTGGCAGGAGCTTGCCTACACCACCTGGGAAGAGACCGACGAATCATGGGCCATCACCAGGAAGTGGAACCGAAAGCTGGGCGCAAAAGGATGGCTCGCCATCACCTTTCCCAAGGAGTACGGAGGCCTGGGGCGTTCCCACATGGATCAGCTCATCCTCGACGAGGAAATGGCTTCCGTGGGGACCCCAACGGGGATAGAAACCGCCATCACCATCGGGTGGGTCTGCCCCACCCTCCTGAGGTTCGGCACCGACGAGCAAAAGAAGAAATATGTTCCCGGGGCCGCGCGGGGAGAGATCGTGTTTTGCTTAGGGTACAGTGAGCCGGAGGCGGGGTCGGACCTGGCCTCGGTCCGCACGACTGCCGTGGAGGAGGCAGATGCCTATGTCATAAACGGCCAAAAGGTCTGGACCTCCGTGGGACATCGTGCCGATTACTGCTGGCTGGCCGCCAGGACCGACCCGGATGTCCCGAAGCACAAAGGGATGAGCATGTTCGTCGTGGACATGAAGACCCCGGGCATAACGGTGCGACCCCTCATAAACATCATGGGCTTCCATTCGTTCAACGAGGTGTTTTTCGACAATGTGCGGGTGCCCAAGGACAGCCTGGTGGGCGAGAAAAACAAGGGGTGGTACCAGCTCGCCGTTGCGCTCGATTTCGAGCGATCCGGCGTGGGCGGGCCCGCGCGCATGAAACAAACGATCGAGGAGCTCGTACGGTTCTGCAAGGTCACCCTGCGAAACGGCAAACCCCTTGCCGAGGATCCCTTTGTGAAATCCTCCCTTGCCCGGCTGGCCGTCGAGGTGGAGGTGCTTCGGCTCCTTTGCTACCGCATCACCTGCATTCAAACCCAGGGTGGGGTCCCCAATTACGAGGCTTCGGCAACCAAACTGCTCTCCAGCGAACTGCTCGACAAGGTGTCCAACGTGGCCATGAACATCCTCGGGCCTTTCGGCCAGTTGGATCGTGGTTCCAGATGGGCACCGCTGCGTGGGCTGATCATGCGGTCCTACCTGAGCTCTCCTTCCATGGGGATCGGAGGCGGGACATCGGAAATCCAGCGCAACATCATTGCCATGAGGGGTCTGGGCCTGCCCAGGCAGTGAGCCACCGCCTCGCGTCGAGCAATGCCGACCCCATATGCTCGGAGCCGCTTCAGAATTGAGGTTTTCCTGGGGTGGGCGTCGCTCACCAAAAAGACAGCATTCCACCGGTGGCCGAAACGATGATCAGAGCCCAAAAGGGACATGTCGGCCGGGTCCTGTTCTTAGAAAGGGGGAGTCATGGAGTATCGTTTCAGTGAGAAGGAAGAAGCCTTCAGGAATGAAGTGGAGGACTTTCTTCAAAAGGAGCTGCCCTCCGACTGGGTGGAAAGGTCCACGCACTGGCCCGGAGGATATGGTTCCCTCGAGGTCCAGGACCGGGAGCTGCTGGAAGCGGGCCGTAGGTTCAGACAGAAGCTCGTGGAAAAAGGATGGCTCACCATATCCTGGCCCAAGGAGTACGGCGGCCGGCAGCACTCCCATATGGAACAGGCGATCTTCGACGAACGTCTCAGCTACTATCGGGCCCCCGGCATGGGCGTGGCCACCGGAATAGCCGGGCCGACCATCCTCAGGTTCGGAAGCGATGAAAACAAGAAGGAGTGGATCCCCAGAATAGCCGGTGGGCAGGTGGAGATGTGGCTCGGTTACAGCGAACCGGACGCGGGTTCCGACCTGGCCAGTCTCCAGACCAGGGCGGTGGAAGACGGGGACGACTACGTCATCAACGGTCAGAAGATCTGGAGCACGGCCGCCCACCTTGTGGATTACGCCTGGATGGTGGCAAGGACCGATCCCGATGCCCACAAACACAGAGGCGTGAGCCTTTTCATAGTGGACAACAAGACCCCGGGGGTCACCATACGCCCGCTCATCAATATTGTCGGGGTCCACTCCTTCAACGAGGTCTTCTTCGACAACGTGCGCGTACCCAAGAAGAACTTGGTGGGCGAAAAAAACATGGGCTTTTACTATTTGATGGTAGCGCTCGATTTCGAGAGGCTCATGGTGGGGATAGGCGGGTTCCGGCGGGTGTTCGAGCGGTTCGTGCAGTATGTGAACCAAACCCGGAGAGACGGGAAACCGCTCGGTGAGAATCTAGCGGTGCGACGGCGACTGGCCGAGATCGCCACCAAGATCGAAATCGCCTACATGTTCTTCTGGCGTACTGCAGAGATGCTGGACAAGGGACAGGTGCCCAATGTGGAAGCCTCTCTTCTCAAACTGACCACCACGGAACTGAGCAGGCATTTGGCCGATGCGAGCATGGAGATCCTGGGCCCTTACGGGCAGTTGGCGGCAGGGGCGAAAGGGGCACCTTTTGCAGGGCTGGCGCCCCGGGGGTATCTCGATTGCATCTCGGCCACCATTGGCGCAGGCACGTCCGAAATCATGCGCAACATCATCGCCACAAGAGGGCTGGGGCTTCCCAGGAAGTAGCACCCCTATTGGGGACGAACCTTGTGTGAAAGGAGAGAAGAACCATGGATCTCGGCCTCACAAAAGAGCAAAGGATATTGTTTTCTTCCGCGCGCGATTTTCTCAAGAAAGAATGCCCCCGTTCTCTTGTAAGGGAAATGAAGGACGACGAAAGGGGCTACCCCCCGCAGATGTGGAAGAAAATGGCGGATCTGGGCTGGACCGGGGTGGCCATACCGGAACAGTACGGGGGAACGGGGGGCAGCTTCCTGGACCTGTGCCTCTTGCTGGAGGCCATGGGAGAGGTGTGCGCCCCGGGGCCTTTTTTCACCACCACCATCCTCGGGGGGCAGACCCTGCTGGACGCAGGCTCGGAGGACCAGAAACGGGATCTGCTGCCCAAGATAGCCGACGGCAAGGCCGTGCTCACCCTGGCCATGATCGAGCCGGGCGCCTGGTATGGAGCGGCAGGGGTGGCCGCGGGAGCCGAGGCGGACGGGGACCACTACCTGATAAGCGGCACCAAGCTCTTTGTGGAGAACGCCCATTTCGCCGACTATATTCTCTGTGTGGCCCGAACGGATCCAGGCAAGGGTCCCAAGGGGGGGCTCACGCTCTTTCTTGTGGACGCCAAGAGCCCGGGGATAACGTGCACGCCTCTGCGAACCCTGGCCTATGACAAGCAATGCGAGATGGTTTTGGACAGGGTGCGCGTGCCGGCCGGCAACGTGGTCGGACAGGTGAACCAGGCGTGGGATCTTCTGGAACGTCTTGAGGAAAAAGCGGCGGTGGGCAAGTGCGCCGAAATGGTGGGCACCCTGCAAGCCGTGTTGGACATGACGGTAGCCTATGCCAAGGCCCGCAAACAATTCGAACGCCCCATCGGAAGCTTCCAGGCCGTGCAGCACCACTGCGCCAACATGGTCCTGGATACCGACGGCTCCAGGTTCATCTCTTACCAGGCAGCTTGGAAGATCTCCGAAGGGATGTCGGCGGCCATGGAGGCGGCCATGGCCAAGGCATGGACGAGCAGCGCCGCCCGAAGGGTCACCATCTTGGCCCATCAAATCCACGGCGCCATCTCCTTCACCGAGGAATACGACGTCCACCTGTATTACCGCCGGGCAAAGGCCGCGGAGGTGGCCTTCGGGGACACGGATTACCATCTCGAAAAGGTGGCCGGACACCTGGGTCTTTGATGGGCTCCGGATCGTGCTCCCCCGGGCAAGAGGCATCCCGCAGGCGCACGAATCGGCAATCTATACCTTGCACGGCCATAGACTGCGCTTTTTACACCCTCACCCCGACCCTCTCCCAGAGGGAGAGGCAGACGTGGAAAATCACAATTTGTGACCGCGCGCAGTATACCGGCGCGGAGACGATCGGCACCGCCCGATTCCGACGTGCACCGGAACGAAGGCGGCCATTTTGCCCGTCACCACGGCGGCGCGCGGAGGCACAAGGGCGGTACGGTGCCGGAAGGCGCCTGGGGGTGACGCGGGGCGTATCCAAAGGAGGGGACCCGTTATGGCGATGTGTCTCGATGGATTCCGGGTATTGGACTGGACCCACTGGCAGCAGGGACCGGTGGCCACGACCTTTCTTGCCGACCTGGGCGCGGACGTGATCAAGATAGAGCACAGGCAGTTCGGTGATCCGGGCAGGGGCATGAAGGCGATCATGGGAACCCTGGTGGACAAGGATGTGCCGTTCAACACGTACTTTGAGGGCCAGAACCGCAACAAGAGAGGCATAACCCTGGACTTGAACAAACCCCAGGGCAAGGAGGTGCTCTACCGACTCGTGGAAAAATCCGATGTCTTCGTGCACAATTTCAGGCAGCACGTGCCGGCGAAACTCAAGATGGATTACGACACCCTTTCCCGTGTGAATCCCCGGATCATTTACGGCGTTGGCTCGGCATTCGGGCCACACGGACCGGAGGCCGGCAGCCCTTCTTACGACGTTCTGGCCCAGGCCCGAAGCGGGATCATGACTTCGGTGGGAGAGCCCGATCAACCCCCCCTTGTCAACCAGGGAGGCCTTGCCGATCAGGTGGGCGCCACCACACTGGCCGTCGGAATCCTCGCGGCCCTGCTGTCCCGGGAGCGCACGGGCAAGGGCCAAAAGGTGGAAGCGTCCCTTCTGGGAAGCATGTGCTGGTTTCAACAGCTTCCCATTTCGCTGCTGCTCAACGTGGGCGAGGAGATCCAACGACGGGGAAGATGGGAAGTGGGAAATCCCCTCTGGAACTACTACCCGTGCCAGGACGACAAATGGATCATGCTGGCCATGCTCCAATCTGACCGGTACTGGGGCGACTTCTGCCGCACCATCGGAAGGCAGGACCTGGTTTCCGATCCACGCTGCAAGGACATGTACACCCGTGCCGAACACCGGGTGGATCTTATAGCCAGCCTGGACGAAACCTTTCGGAGCAAGCCCAGGGACGCCTGGATAGAAATCCTCAAGGCCGGTGGCGATTTCATCTTCGGCGCGGTGAACAATTTTTTCGATCTGCTCGACGACCCGCAGGTCAAGGCCAACGAATACGTCACGCAGTTCGACCACCCCGCCCACGGGCCCATAAAGATCGTGAGCCCCCCCTTCCATTTCAGCGCGACCCCGGCCGCGGTGAGACTTCCCGCGCCCGAATTCGGCCAGCACACCGAGGAAGTGCTCCTGGAAGTGGGAGGCTATACCTGGGAAGAAATCGAAAGACTCCGGGTGGACGAGATAATATGATCTTGCGCCAAGGTGCTCGGGGCGGTTCGGGCAGATCGGTGCATCAGGGTACGGCCAGTCCTCACCCGGACCGGCCTGACTCACGTGACCCTGCACGAAGGATGGTCGTTCTCATGCTCACGACATACATTTTCGCGCTTGTGCTCTTCCTTCTATCCTTGGCCGAGTAAGAATCCGCGACGTGTGTCCCCAGTTTGTCCAAGAGGTTGCGGATTTCCCGAGGGGGTTCCATGCCCCGGCAGGGCCGGCCATGGTGGGCATCATGGCCGACAGCCACGGACGGCCGGAAACAATCGCCCTTGCCCTGGAAGCCCTCCGGCGACAAGGGTGCGAGCGGATTTTCCACCTGGGGGACATTTGCGATTCCATGCATGCGGAAACCGCGGATGCCTGTGTGCGCCTCCTCCAGGCTCACGATGTGTCGGCCCTCAAAGGCAACAACGATCACGCGGTTGTGGTGAACCACGCCGGTCGTGAAGACGGCCCGGTTTCAGGCGCCACCGTGCACTACCTGAAGCAGCTCCCCCTGCGTCTGGATTGCGGGGAGGCGATCCTGTGCCACTCCCTGCCCTTTGTCCGCAAACGGGGCCTTTCCGCCATGATCGGGACCCTGGGCGACCAGGAGGTGGCCGAGATTTTCAAGCGTTGGCCCGACCGCATCCTGTTTCGGGGCCACAGCCACGATCCTCTTTGGATCCGTCACCAGGAGGGAAAGGTTGTTCGCACCCCCCTTGCCGGGAGAAGCGTCGTGGAGCTGGAGGACGCGCTCCCGTGCATAGTGAGCTGTGGGGCCCTGACCCGGGGGCTGTGCCTGGTCTGGGACAGGACGCGGAGGCGTCTGTCGGGCGTGCGGTTCTTTCCCTGACACCCCTTGCGGGGCGGTATCCGGCCCCTTCACGTGCGCCCTTGCAAGCGCGGCGTGAGTCGTGTACACGAAAGGAGGAGGCCACGGCGGACGGCGCTTCTTTCAGGCCGTCGGCGAAACACAGGGGGCCCCGCGTGCCCATTGGGCCCTCTTCAGGTGACCATACATGTATCGGGAAAACTACATAAGCGCTCTGCAGACCGAACTCCTGGACACGGTGCGGCAGGAATTGTCCCCTGTGGCTTTTCGCTACGGGTACAGCGACGCTCCCCTGGACGCGCACGTCAAGTGGCTGCCCCAGGTTCTGGTTCTGGGCAATTATTCATCGGGCAAATCCACCCTCATCAACGAATTCCTGGGGGGCCCCATCCAGGCCACGGGACAGGCTCCCACGGACGACTCGTTCACGGTCCTGACCTACGACGAGCGGGCAAACGGCCAGGAGGCGGTGCGGGTGACAGAGGAGCGGGACGGCAAGTTCCTGCTCAATGATCCCGAGTATCCTTTCGGCGGGCTGAAGAAACACGGGCAGCGTTTCGCGTCCCACTTTCGCCTCAAGAAAGTCAATTCTCCTTTTCTCAAGCATCTGGCAGTCATAGACACACCGGGGATGCTCGACAGCATCACGGAACGGGACAGGGGGTATGACTACCAGCAAGTGATCGGTGACCTGGCCCAGATGGCGGATCTCGTCTTGGTCCTTTTCGACCCCCACAAGGCGGGAACGGTTCGGGAAGCCCACATAAGCCTGCGGGAAACGCTTCCGGCTCGCACCTTTGAGGACAGGGTGCTTTACGTGCTCAACCGCATAGACGAGTGTGCTTCCCTCATGGACTTGCTCCAGGTATACGGGACCCTGTGCTGGAACCTGTCCCAGATAACGGGGAGAAAGGACATACCACCCATCCGTCTCACCTACTCGCCCCACGCCCAGGACCGACACTTCGGCAGACACGACAGGCAGCCGAGCTACCTGCAATACCTGGAAAACCAACGGGAGGAACTCAAGGAAGCCATTTTGGAGGCGCCTCGCCATCGGCTCGACCATCTGGCCGAGTTCATCGAAACCCACGCGGAGAGGCTTGCGCACCTTCTTGAGGCGCTCCTGTCCTATCGCCGACGGCTGCGTACCTTCCGGTTCAAGTACTTGCTGGGCGGGTTTGTCGGCAGCCTTCTGGTGGGGGGGGTGTCTCTCTTTGCCTTGCAGGCCGGGGGCATTCTGGGCGGGATGGACCTTTACGCCGGAGCCGGGGGAGGGGCCCTCATCAGCCTCGTGGTCTTTTTCGGATGGGTGGTCCTGGGGATGCGGCATCTGGTCCCGGCCTTCCACAGCAGGCAGCTCGAGAGCCTGGACAGGCTCACGACCCTTGGCAACCAAACCCGTCGGGACAGTTGGGAGGCTGTGCGTCAACATGCCCATGAGTATCTGGAAAGGACCGGGGGAAAATACTCCCTCGGCGCTGCCAAGCATGATCATGCCGCGTGCCGCACCATCTTGGAGGAACGGTGCCCGGAATTCCGGGAGGCGCTCAAGGAACTGGCCCTCATGGGAGACCACGGACAATCGGAGGCCAAGCCCTTGACCGCTACCCGCCCCAACCGGACCGGTGAAGGAGGTCTGATCCCATCGACGGAAAAGGTAGACCCTTGGATAGTAAAGCAATGAGGCATCGGTGCCGATGGGTGGGGACCGATCCCCTTTACGTGGCCTACCACGATACCGAGTGGGGGACCCCTGTTCAGGACGACCGCAAACTCTTCGAGTTTCTGGTTCTGGAAGGGGCCCAGGCGGGTTTGAGCTGGCTGACCATTCTCAGGAAGCGCCCCTTCTACCGCACGGCCTTCGAAGATTTCGATCCCGCAAGGGTGGCCCTGTACGATGGGGCGAAAATCCAGGAGCTTCTTTCCGGCACGGGTATAGTCAGGAATCGACGCAAGGTCGAGGCGGCGGTGCAAAACGCGCAAGCCGTTTGCAGGATCCAGCAGGAGCTTGGAAGCTTGGGCGAGTACCTCTGGCGGTTTGTTGGGGGGCGCCCCATACGCAATGCGTGGAAAAGGGCGGAAGAGGTGCCGACGCGCACGGAGGCCTCCACACGCATGAGCGCGGAGCTCAAGAAAAGAGGCTTTGTCTTTGTCGGGCCCACCATATGCTATGCCTTCATGCAGGCCACGGGAATGGTCAACGACCATACGGTGGATTGCTTCCGCCATGCCGAGCTTTGAAGGACGGCGCTCCCGCAATGTGCCTGGTCTTGCTTTTCTTTTGACACGGCAGGGGTTTTCCTCTAAACGATTCGCCGATGCGCATGCCGCCGAACATCTTCCATGGTCACGAAAGCTTTGCCGAGCACGCAAGCAGGCCCCGCAATGGTTGACGTGGCGGAGGAGCCAGTGAAGCAGATCAACGAAGTTTACAGGAAACTGCTCGGCTACCTGTTGAAGACACAGGAGCCGGGCCGCGTGCCGACCACCGAGAAACGGCCCCTGAGAGAAAACACCTTCAAGGACGTTCGGGGGGGGGAGGAGCCGGGGGAGTCCGGGTCCTTCCACACGGGGGAGGAGACGGCAGAGGACTGGGAACGGCGCACCCTCTGTGCGGACGAAGGCTGTATCGGCGTCATCGGCGCGGATGGCCGGTGCAAGGAGTGCGGAAGGGCCCTGGACGCCATGCCGGGTCTCACCGGCGAAACGCAGGGGCCTTCCCTTGGAGAGGACCACGCAGAGGAGCAGGTCCCGCAGGAGCAAGGGCCCGTCCTCGCCCCCTCGGAGACCGAGGGGTGGGAAGGCCGCACCCTTTGCAGCGACGGAAGCTGCATCGGCGTTATCGGCCCCGATGGCCGGTGCAAGGAGTGTGGGAAGCCGTACGAACGTATCTGAACGGGGTCACCCCAAAACGTGCTTTCGGCCTTTAGGGCTTGTGCAAAAATAAGTTCCCCTTTTCAGGTGTCGAGGCGCGCGCATGGCAAGGCGCGAGGAGGGCGAATGGCTGGCCATTTAACCGACGAGCAACGCCGCCAGGCGTGATGG